>ENA-UOYA01001725-UOYA01001725.1-activated-sludge-metagenome-genome-assembly--contig:-NODE-1725-length-22397-cov-11.682079_pt1 | contig 22397 bp, 17 predicted proteins | sample MGYA00238163_ERZ764804 | MGnify/ENA primary metagenome ERZ764804 (study PRJEB28919, sample SAMN05720223) | activated sludge metagenome | isolation source: Anaerobic digester | place: Hong Kong... | reverse complement strand
GCATAGCCGAAATCTTCTTTACGGCATAGCGCCATAACGGCTTGCAGGTCGTCAATTTTTTTGGCCGAAACACGGATAATATTATCCATTTGTGCAGCTTGCACCTTCAAACCAGAGTCTTTAATGGCCTTCGTGATTTTTTTCATAGCATCTTTATCGAGCCCATTGCGCATTTTAATTTCTTTTTTCACCATAGGCCCCGAAGCATAATGTTCTTTACTTACATCGAAAGCACGTGGGTCGATGCCTTGTTTTCCGGCTCTGGAAATCAAAATATCAATAATCGCATCTAAGCGCATATCGTTTTCGGTAGTGATATTTATCACCAAATCCTTTTTGTTGAAGTCTATTTCAGATTTCGAACCGTGAAAATCATATCGATTCGTCACTTCTTTTTTGGCAACATTTATAGCATTTTCAGCAGTTTGCGCATCAACTTTACTAATAATATCGAAACTTGGCATAGCGAGAAAAATTTTGGTTTTATGGCGTCAAATTTAGGATTTAGATTTTCGAAATTCGAGGATTATGCATTTTGATTTGCATTTTTAAAAACAATAATCCATATTTGCTCCGCACATCATTCTTTCCTTTCCGTTTTTCAAAAAGCATTTAACGTAAAAATCATCGGATCGGTATCGGAGTGTCTCGCGTGCAAAAAGTTTCAATCGCATTGAAGAAAGAACAATCAATATTTATTTAATTTATCTAACATGTACGACATTCTACAGTTGAATGACCTGATTTTGCCCGAATTGAAGCAAATCGCAGACAATCTAAAAATCAAAAACACTCAAAAACTTGATAAGACGGCTCTAGTGCACGCCATTCTTGATGCACAAGCGCTTACCCAGAAAGAGGACACAGAAGACAAGCCTGTCTCTGAAAAAGCACGCAGACCGCGTATTCGCAAACCAATAGAGAAAACATCTACACCATTATTTGGACCACCGGTGGAAGAAGAAAAAGTGGAAGTGCCTGTTGTTGAAGCAGAACCGGTAATCGAAGCAAAAGTAGAAGAGGTGAAGGAGGAAACGCAACAAAAAGTGCAACGTCCGGAGCGCAAACCTATTCGTAAAAACGAACGCCATACCGAGCAACGCGAAAAGCAACCAGTTGATACCGGCAATTCGGACAGCCCGGAAACGCAACCGGAGCAACAGCAAGAAAGCGCAACACAACAAACACAACAATCGGTACAAAGCAATAACACAGAAGCACAAGCCGATCAGCAATCTCCGGAAACAGAAAACACGAATGAACGTCAACACAGACCTCGTCCGGGACAAGATATTTTCAGTGTAGAAACCGATGCGATTGTAGGTGGAGAGGGCGTTTTAGAGATGATGCCGGATGGATACGGATTCTTGCGTTCTTCGGATTATAGCTATTTGTCTTCACCCGATGATATTTATGTATCGCAATCCCAAATCAAATTATTTGGTTTGAAAACGGGCGATACAGTGCGTGGATATGTTCGTCCTCCGAAAGTTGGCGAAAAATATTTTGCCTTGTTGAAGGTAGATACTATCAATGGCCGCAAACCGGAAGAAATCAGAGATCGTGTTTCGTTCGACTATTTAACGCCATTATTCCCATACGAAAAACTGAACTTAGTTCAAGAGGGTTCACCAAGCATTACGAACCGTGTGATTGATTTGTTTACGCCAATTGGGAAAGGCCAGCGTGCTATGATTGTAGCACAGCCGAAAACCGGCAAAACCACAATCCTTAAAGAGATTGCCAACGCCATTGCTGCAAATCATCCGGAATGCTATTTAATTGTTTTGTTGATCGATGAACGTCCGGAAGAGGTTACCGATATGGAACGCTCTGTACGTGCCGAGGTTATTGCCTCAACCTTTGATGAACCGGCAGATAAGCACGTAAAAGTGGCCAATGTGGTGTTGCAAAAAGCGAAACGTTTGGTAGAGTGCGGTCACGATGTAGTTATTGTATTAGATTCTATTACGCGTTTGGCTAGAGCGTATAACACTGTTTCTCCATCTTCAGGAAAGGTACTTTCGGGAGGAGTTGAAGCCAACGCGATGCAAAAACCAAAACAATTCTTTGGTGCAGCCCGAAAAATCGAAAACGGAGGTTCGTTGACGGTTATTGCAACGGCATTGATTGAAACGGGTTCTAAAATGGATGAGGTGATTTTCGAGGAGTTCAAAGGAACCGGAAACATGGAGTTACAGTTGGATAGACGATTGTCGAACAAGCGTATTTACCCGGCTATCGATGTTACTTCTTCAAGTACACGAAGAGATGATTTGTTGTTAGGCAAAGATGTGGTGAGCAAAATGAACATTCTGCGCAATCACATGGCCGATATGAAGACAGAGGAAGCGATGAGCTTGTTGCTGAAACACATGCGTGGCACGAAAAACAACGATGAGTTTTTTGCATCGATGAATTCGTAAAAGAGCCCCTAGTTACTAGAATCTAAAAACTAGAGGAAGAAAAATTGTGGAATAGGGTGTAATGTGCTTTGATTTGTGGAAACAATGTTTATATTTGCCCTCCCTTAACGGAAAAAATAGTAATTTTAAAAATAGCTAGAAATGAAAAGAACGTTTCAACCAAGCCGAAGAAAAAGAATCAATAAACACGGATTTCGTGATAGAATGAGTACAAAAAATGGAAGAAAAGTACTTACCAGAAGAAGAGCACGAGGACGTAAGAAACTTACCGTTTCTGACGAAAAACGACTTAAGTAATCCTGTTTATTCCTGTTATTTCGGGAATAAAGCAACGTTTGGTAGCCAAGAGCGACTCAAGCGGGAAAAAATAATAGAACAACTTTTTAAAGAGGGTAAGGTCATTCATAGCAATTGCCTTACCCTTGTTTATTTGCCCATAGCGTTGAACACGCACTTTCCGGCACAGGCCATGTTCTCGGCCTCCAAGAAAAAATTCAAACATGCAGTAGATCGTAACCGAGCCAAACGTTTGATGCGCGAAAGTTATCGGAAGCAGAAAATCAAACTCTACGAGGCGCTTGTAGCTCAACAACAGCAAATGGCTTTGAGTTGGGTCTACAAACACAAAGAATTATTGGACTATACACAGGTCTATCAAGAAATGGAAGGGACATTGGAGCGTTTGTTGCGCGTACTTCAGCAAAAGTAAATAACATTATTTCCTACTTACAAAATAAACGCCCAATAGAATGAGCGCCATTCCCAGCACTTGTATGCTTGAAAAGCCTTCGCCATCTATCAACCCGAAGGTAAGCGCCACAATAGGAATTAAATAGGTAACAGAAGCCGCAAACAACGCATCGGTACGTTGCACTAATTTGTAAAAAATCATCCAAGCAATCACAGTTCCGAATACAGCAAGAAAAACAACGCCCAATAGCGATTTAACTGCTTCGGGATGGGTGATGATTTTGGTGGGAATGCCCATGCCAAACAGCACAAAGGTAGCCGGTATGCCCATCATAGCCATGGCTATAGCGGTTATGTGTAAGGCGTTCGCTTGCGGAAAATATTGCTTCACAAAGTTCGAGTTGGTGCCGTAGCAAAAGGTGGCAGCAACAGAAAGTAAAGCATAAGCCGATAAATTGAAATTAAACCCATATCGCCCAATCACCAATACCATTGCGCCAACCAAGCCAATCAGTACGCCATATATTTTTTGTTTTTGAATGCTCAATTGAAAGAACACTGCGCCTGTAATTACTGTAAATAAAGGCGACAACGAGTTAATAATACCATTTACCGAGCTGCTGATTTTAGTGGTGGAAAAGGCAAATAGAAAAACCGGAATACCGGTACCCAGCAAGCCTACAGTAAGTATTCGCCAATAGTTTTTTGGACTTTTATTTTTTAATGCAGAATATAAAAACGGAGAGGTGGCCAAAAACGATAACGAAAGTCGCAGAACGCCCAATTCTATGGGTGCAAATGCCACCAAGCCTTTCTTGATTAAGATGTAAGAACTTCCCCAAATCAGCGTAAGCGAAAGCAGTAGTAGCCAATTGGTTATGTTTTGGTTGGAGGCTTTATTCATGCCGCCAAGGTAGCCAAAATCACTTTATTTTTCTACCGCTGGCAACACGTTGATTCACTTCACTTTTATCTATTTTACGAAGATCCACGAGTAGAATAGCTTCTACGCTTTCCGGAGCTGTGTAGTATTCTTTACCGTTATAGTTAATTCGGCCTACTTTGTTTTTCAAGCCCGAAAAGGCAATAGAATAGCGGCCTTGCATATTCGGGTTTTGTCCGAAGTTGATGAAATAATCGTCACTTTTTTCGAAACTAATGCTGAACTTGCCACTTGCTTCGCGTACTAAAAGTCCAGGAGTTTTTTCTTTAATGATGATTTCTTCTACTTTCTCTCCGTTCACCATTTTAATTTTTCCGGAAATAATTTCTGTGCCGCCTTCCGTAATTTTACGTTGCAACACAATAGGATCGGAGGTATAGAATTGAATTTGTTTCAACTCTTGCTCCCCCCAACTGTGGCGTTGGCGAATCGCATCGGTATAGGGAACTAAATTTTTGCAAGACGATAATAGTGTTGCAAAACAGAGAAACAGCATTAGATTCTTCATGTCAATGATTTATAACATTACTAAAACAATAGTAATGCCATTTTGGACCAACAAATGGTAAAAAAGTTTAACAGGATTTACGAGAAGCTTATTTGCGCTCGAACTTCATCAAGTTTTGACCCGCTTGATTGCCCCAGTGATAGCCTAAAGAAAACGCCAATTTTTTCACATTTGCCGAGTCTTTTTTGTAGGCAGCACTTAAATCATCTTGCCAAACTCCCGAAAAATCATCTACCGGCTTAATGTAAGAACCGTATAGTTTGTAGTTCCATTTGCTCTTATCAACATAACGGAAAGCTATACCTGTATCATCTTGTAAAATCGACTTACTTTTTGCCAAACAGATATTACGAATAATGCTGAATGTTCCATAGTTCATGAGGTATGAAGCGGATTTTACATACGTGTAGCACTCCGGCATTTTGTTTAAATAATTCTGTAAAGCTTTGTTTTCGGTGAAGCTAGGCATTCCTCCGTATGGTTCATCGCAAAGGTTGGTTTTGAAATAAACGATTTTGCGCATTTTATCGGAACCCGGTTTCGTGAAATAAATTTCCACTAAATCGTTCGTTTGTTTGCCGCAAGCGTCAGCAACAATAGCAGTGAACGTACCATCATCGTTTAAGTGTTTGTACTGAATGTCTTTAATTTCAAAACCCGTACGCACAAGAAATACCGACACTAAAGGCACAACGCCATTTACCGAATTGCTTACATCTTTCAACATTTTACGTGTAATGAAATAGCTTTTGCCGAAAATATCTTCCAATGATTTTGTAACTGAAGACAAGTAATAGCCTGCTTTTGCGCTATCCATTTTCTGTAAGTTTGGCAACGAGCCATACTTTTCTAGCGCAATCATGATATATTGATCAGCATCAGGATAGAACTGAACGCAGTGTAGAATATCCGGTCCGCTAAACGGATAGAACACCGTTTTAGGGCTCGCTAATTCAGGCGCTAACTCTGTTTTGGCCCATTCGCGCATTTTCACGAAACGATTTTTTTCCATGTTCGAGAAACCGATGTTCATGGTGTCGGAGAATAATTTATAGGCATTGTTATCGGTTAAAGCCCCTGGAACGTTTGCTTCTACTGTTTTTGCCAAACCGGCAAGGTAAAGTGCGGTATTTTGATAGCTGTTGTTGGTATTTACAACGGCTTTCGGCTCTTGGCTTTGAGTGGTTGTAGTATCGTTAGATGGGGTTGTTGCTTCGGCTTGTTTTGCGGAGTTGCCTGTGCAGCCCATCAAACCTATAAAACACAATGCGGTGAAAAACATTTTCATATTATGTGAAGTGAATTTTAAAATGGGTGCGAAGATATAATCTTTTCGAAGTCTTAAGAAAACATAACGAAGATTATAAGCCCGATTTAAGGTTTAATTTTGCATCAAAATAGAGAGATGAAAACAATTATTCATAAAGCGGAAACCAGAGGCGCAGCAGATCATGGATGGCTGAAGGCTAAACACACTTTTTCTTTTGCGAATTATTACGATCCAAGTCGAGTACATTTTGGTGTTTTGCGGGTGCTGAATGATGACTGGGTAGCGCCAACAATGGGTTTTGGCTTGCACCCACACGATAATATGGAGATTATTACTATTCCATTAGAAGGTGCGCTACGCCATAGAGACAGTATGGGTAACGAAGGCGTAATTGAAAAAAACGAGGTGCAGGTGATGAGTGCCGGTACAGGTATTTACCACTCAGAACATAATGCCAGCAGCGAACTTCCGGTGAGTTTGCTCCAAATTTGGGTAATGCCCAATGCGAAAAATGTTGAGCCGCGCTACATGCAAAAGCGCTTCGATTCAGCCGACCGCCAGAACAAATGGCAAACCATCGTTTCTCCCGATAAGAGCGGCTTGTGGGTGCATCAAAACACTTGGTTTTCGTTGGGTGACTTTTCGAAAGAAAATACGACAAACTACACACTTCATCAACCAGAAAATGGATTGTATGTATTTGTTATTGACGGATCAATAGAAATTGCCGGAGAAACGCTGTCCAAGCGCGATGGAATGGGTATTCGGGACACCAATGAAGTTACGTTAAAAGCGGTTTCTGATGCGCAAGTGTTGTTGATGGAAGTGCCGATGGGATTGTGAGGCATTACTCCTCCCCATTCATACTTCCACCCGCAGAGCTTGTTCCGTTGATGAGATCGAAGATAGGCTGAACATTGTAAACGCCACGGTTATAGCGATTCGAGAGAATAATGAGCGCAAACGTATCTGGCACATAGCGATAGAAAACAGTATTATTGCCATGCCACCAACCGTTGTGATAAACGAGGTATTCGTTGTTCGGCTGTTTCATCAAACGCCAGCCGTATCCATAGTTGCGTACACCCGGACGTTCGAAACTGCGTGGCGAATAAGCCTCTTTCTGCATTTCGTTGCTAATCAGTTTTCCTTGGTAAAAAGCGAGGTTCCATTTCAACATATCAGCAGTACTCGAATACAATCCTTTGTCGCCATAAACGCCATCATACGGATCATCTTTTTGTGGTATCCAACGCGAATTATAGCTGATTGCAATCTTTCTGCGGGTAGTATCGGTTACATCGTTGATCCAAGAGTTGGTCATACCCAGCGGATCGAAGAAGGTTTCTTTCATAAAAGCCGGAAAACGTTTGCCGGAAACCTTTTCAACGATAGTAGCTAAGACGGCATAATTCGTGTTACAATATTCGAAGCGCTTGTTCGGGAGATAAGACCCTTCCATTTTTGGAAATTTCTTCAAGAGCTCAATTAGCGCATCGTTGGACATGTATAGGCTTTTATCTTTCCACAACACATCGCCAAAATGCAAGTAATTCGGCAGTCCACTGCGGTGCGAGAGCAAATCTTTGATGCGAATGTTTCGGTATGGGAAATTGGGAATAAAAGTACCGATGGTATCGTCTAGATTCAATTTGCCATGTTCCACTAAATACAGAATGGCTGTGGCCGTAAACGTTTTAGACACCGATGCAATTTGAAAGGAAGACGCTGTGGTTAGGGTATCTTTGGTTTGGTAGTTTTCGTAACCCAGAGCCGTTTGATAATAAATGCGATCGCCTTTCGCCACAATTACCGAGCCGTTAAAACCAGCAAAACGATATTTGTTTTTGAAAAAAGTGTCGAGTTTGTAGAACAGATTTGAATACACCACCTTAAGGGAATCGGAATGACCCACAAAAGCCGTTTTAGCCACAGGGGCTGCAGAGGTGTTGTTATTATTCTGGCATTGAAATGAATAACAAACCGCAAAACTCAACAATAAGAAATATTTTAATCGCCCTCTCACTTCGGGCAAATATATAATATGAGGGCTTTAAACAAAACGCAAGTCGTTATTTGAGCAGAACTATAATGGAAATTTAATCAACAAAAAAGCTCCCACCCTTGCGGGCGAGAGCTTTCGATTTGCTCATAGAATAAGCAAGTTAATTATTTGTTCAACACTAATTTTTGTGTTTTTGATTCTGTTCCAATTTGTGTTTTTACGAAGTACACGCCATTGTTTAAGTCTGTAGCGTTGATCGTAAATTGATGTTGTCCAGAAGCAATAGTTTCTTCAGCGATTGTTTTAACATTTCTTCCAGAGATATCAAACAATGCGATAGCTACCGTACTTGTTTGTGTTACAGATAAAGTAAGTGTTGCAACTCCGGCAGAAGGGTTAGGCGTTACTTGAATAGCATTCAAACTTGCTACATCTTCGATGCTGGTTGGTGCTGCATAAGTTGTGTTTTGCGGATCTAAGTTAGTCCAGCTATTTGCCCAAGTATCGTTTGCTCCAAAAGCACCACGATATGTAACGGTAGTGAAACCGGAAGTTAACTTTGCATTAGTGAAATCAGCACCACTCAATACCGGTGAACCTGTAGCAGGTACAGCGTTTGGAGCAGCTGCGTTGTAAGGCGCTGTTAATTGTGCATCGGTAGTAGCAGCAAGCAATGAAATGTTGTTGGCTGCATTAGCTACAAATGCTGAATCGTAGGCTTTTTCCATTTTCGGACAACCGGCAAATGTGTTGTATTTGAAGTTTAAATCGCCATTGGTAACGTTGGTTTGAGCAGCTGAACCATCGATATATAAACCCGTTGGGAAGCCCACAAACAAAGAGTTAAAAATGCTTTGTCTTGAATTTCTGCGGATATGCGCTCCGCGTTTGAAATTTTGGCCGGTAAGGTCAGTGCCGCTGTTTTCGCGAGGTCCAATGATAGTCATGTTTGAAAATACAGCTGCTGTAACAGGCGTGTTAGAACTTCCTCCTGCATCGTTATCGGATTCAAAGCCATTTGATGCACCACCTGCAGCTAAGTCAGAAATGCCTGCATCTCTGAATGATACGCCAAATTGCACTTTTCCACCAAATCCGTTATCGGTATCAAAGTCATCGTCTGTACCTCTGAAGGCGATTAAGTGATCAGCATTTACGGTGCCACCAAACCACTCATAAGAATCATCTCCTGAATAGCTAATTTGGATGTGATTTAAAGTAGTTCCAGATCCTACACCACCCATAGTTAAACCATTGATTTCGTTGTTTGGTTGAAAGGCAACACCCGGGAATTCAATTCGAACATAGCTTAAAACACCTGAGTTATCGGCAGGGTTGGTACCACCAAATTTTCCGTCACCGGCTGCATTATCAACGCCTCCTTCAATTACACCATCTTTTTGAACGATAGTTAATGGAGAGAGCGAAGTTGTATCCTTGAAGTTTTCAGGAGCATTGCCCAATAAGATAATTCCACCCCAATCGCCCGGAGCACGTGAACCTGCAGGCTGATTTGAAGTAAACACAATGGGTTCTGCAGCTGTTCCTGCAGCATTTATTTTTCCTGTACGTGTTACGATAATAGTAGCTTTAGAAGCTTTGTCGCCTTTGATTAGTGTGCCGGGCTCAATAGTAAGTGTTGCTCCGTTTTTCACGTAAATGAAACCATTCAACAAATATTCGTTGTTTTTGGTCCATGTAGTGTTTACTGTGATATCTCCGGAAACGTTCACCGTTCCTGCGTTGGCAGCAAACGATGCAACAGCGATGGAAGCGCTTAGCATTAATTTTTTGAGTAGACCTTTTGCATTCATGTTGTGTTTTTTTAGTTGATGCAAAAGAAGCACAAGGCTATTACTCGAAGATTATAGCGAGGTTATGTTATTGTTAGGAAAATTATGTTTTTCTTAAAACGAATAACTAAACGTTAAACTAAACGAACGGTAGTTTTTCCAAATACCAAACACGCGATCGGCTTTGGGGTCGAAGGTTTTCTTTTCCTTAGGCGCATTGAAGTAACGAACCGTGTTCTGTGCCAACAAATCGGAGGCCGTGAAGCGCACTAAGAAACGCTTTTTGAAGAAGCTTTTGCTCAACTGTAAGTCTAATACCGGACGACCATTTTCATACAAATCATCATCATACAAATTGCCCGTGGCAAAAATTTTCGGGCCCACCATGTTAAAGAGAATGTTAGCAGTTATGTCGGTTTTTGGTTCGTTGTATTGCAAGCCAACGTTAACAACATAAGGCGTTTGCCCTTGCAGCGGACGGACTTTATTACCCACCGCATTACTGTCTTTAATTTGAATGCGAGAATAGATATAAGCTGCGTTAATATTGATGCTGAAGTTTTCCCATTGTTTCCAACGCGAAATTTTATTCATGAAGTCGAAGTTTTTGCGGAACTCTAATTCCACTCCAGCCACATCGGCATTGTTGTTGCCGCTGAAGGTAAAACTGCTCACACTGTTAGAGGCTACACCAATTTGTTCGATAGGGTTCATTAATTTTTTGTAGAAAGCGCTTACCGTAAAGGCTTGTCCTTTTCCGAAATAATATTCGTAGCGGAGGTCGGCATTGTGAATGGTGGTTTGTTTCAAATCCGGATTTCCGGTAATGGATGCTTTGGAAGAAAAATCGTAGAACGCATTATCCACGAGCTCTCTGAACTCAGGACGAGAAGTTGTCATTGAATACGATGCTCTAAAATTCGACTTCTCGTTTAACGAAACAATGAAGTTTGCAGAAGGTAGAACCGTGAAATATTTATTGTCTCTATTAGCCGGATGATTCGTTTGGTCGAAGGATTCCAACACCTGACGGAAATATTCGAAACGCACACCCCATACAATTTTCAGGCGCGAAGCAATGCTGTTTTCAAACATTGCGTAAGTGGCATATAGCTTTGTAGAGGCTTTGTAACTATCTTTTTTGTTAGTGATTTCATCAATAGTAAATCCTTTCGAGTTGAAATTCGCAGTATCGAAAAGGGCTTCAGTGGGCTTGTATAAATTAGTATTGCTAAACGAGTTGCCTCTGATGAAACCAAATATTCGTGAGGAATACACACGATCTTTATGCTGAAAATAAAAACCGGTTTTAAACGATTGTTTACTTTTTAAAATTTTGAAAGGCACGGTTAAGTCCGTTCCTGCATTGTAGTTATTGTCGCGCAAATCGGTATAAAACATACTGCCTTGAAGCGGAGAATAGGAGCTGGAAATTGCCGCCAAATGGGAAAGCGTATCGGCATCATCATCTTCGCGATTGAAGGAATAGTGCGATACTCCGCGCGTGTTGGGTTGTGTTCTTTTTGTAAGAACATAGCCCCCATACCAGCGCCATTTAATATCCGGACCTTTGAAAAAATGTTCACCTGTAAGTTGTGTTGAATACAAAGTTGTGGCCGTGAACTGATAAATCTCACGATCATATAAAAATCCGGTATTGATGTCGCGTTCTTTGCGAAGTGTGGTTATGTCTTCGCCATTTTGATTGAAAGTGTTTTTCCAGCTAATTTTGTGCACTCCGTTAAACACAGCGGCCACATTGGCTAATGCACCAAGTTGAGTAGTATTGATGTATCGTTCATCGTTATACACCCAATCTGTATCGCTCACCCCACTTATTGATTGGCGATTCAAAATGTCGTTACGCTTAATGTTGTTAGAATAGTTCACAGAAAACACGCCACCCAACTCTGCTTTTTTGAAACGTTTTGCAAAGCCTCCGCTGAGTTGCAAACTTTGACCTGGATAAGCCATTTTTTGTTGTTTGGTTCCCCATTTATTCGATAGCTTTTTCGCTTCGGCATATTTTCGTTTATCGTATTTACTCCATGTTTCGAGCGAATCGTAAGAGGCAAAATCTTTTGGCAGAGCACGAGTTCCATCATCAAAACCTAGAAAATCAGTTTTACCACCGGCATAGGTTGTGTATGGTTTGAATGCTGAACCTTGTATGAAGTTAATGCCGTAGTTAGCGCTGAAGAAGCTCTTCTCCGGAATATCGCGTGTATTCATGTTGATGATTCCTCCCGCAAACTCTGATGGTAAATCGGGTTGAGCCGTTTTGTAGATGATTAAGTTTTCTAAAAGATTAGACGGAAAAATATCGAAAGCAAACGTTTTACGGTCGGGTTCTGTACTTGGCAATACTTGTCCGTTCACCAATGCTAAGTTATAACGATCGGCTAAACCACGAATCACGGCATATTTGCCTTCGCTAATGGTAGCGCCACTCATACGTTTGATCACTTCACCAGAGTTTCTATCCGGAGATTTTTTGATGTCTTCTGAAGAAATACCCGATGAAATTGTAGTGCTGTTTTTCTGCATCACAAAAATAGCGCTGGCGTTATCGTGTTTCACTATGTCGGATTTCACCACCACTTCCGTTAGGTTCACTTGTTCTTCTTTCATAGAAATGTTAAGGGATGTTGCCTTGCCGCTTTCTACCACTACATCACGCTCAATTTTTTGCTGATAGCCAATGTATTTAAAAACAACATTGTATTTTCCCTCGTTTAAGCCTATGATAACAAAGTTTCCATCGATGTCGGAAGCGCACCCCACGGTTGTATTTTCAATAAAAACAGAAACACCAATCAAAACATCGGCATTTTTTGCATCCACAATTTTACCGGAGATACTTCCTTTTCCAGGCTCAACAGCAAAGGCCGAAGAAATGAAAAGTAGTAACACTGTAAGTAAGGATAAGCGCATAGCAATTAAATTTTTCACAAAGCTAAAGGGTGAGCAAGAGCAAATTGTAAAGGCTATGTTATCAGTAAGTTAATAATAGCTTGGCCGTAATGTTGGGCTTGAAAATAAAAGTTGATTACTTAAACGATACTTAACATTAGTTTAACCTGACTATATTAAGTTTGCACAAACAAAAACGGGATATGGAGTTTAATGATTTTAAGGTGCTGCTTGTGGATGACGAACCGGATGTGTTGGAATTCATGAAATATAACTTGGAGAAGGAGGGGTTTTGGGTATATACAGCTTCAAACGGACAAGACGGTATTCACTTAGCGCAAAAAATAAAGCCTCACTTAATTGTGTTGGACTTAATGATGCCCAAAATGGACGGTATTACCGCCTGTCGCGAGTTAAGAGCAATGCCTGAATTTAAAAACACATTGATTACTTTTTTAACCGCTCGCGATGAAGACTATTCACAAATTGCCGGCTTTGAAGTAGGTGCTGATGATTATATCACGAAACCAATCAAACCAAAGGTGTTGGTGAGCCGAATTAAAGGATTGATGCGGAGATTAGAAACAAAGGAAACCCCAACTGTAGTAAAAGTAGGCGACATAGAAATAGACCGTGAGCGCTATATTGTAAAAACCAAAACCGAAGAGCTCACTTTGCCGAAAAAAGAGTTTGAACTATTGACGCTTTTGGCCTCAAAGCCGGGACGAGTGTTTAAGCGAGAAGAAATTTTAAGTCGTGTGTGGGGCAACGACACCATAGTTGGCGATAGAACTATAGATGTACACATTCGAAAATTACGCGAAAAAATAGGAGACGACTGTTTCAAAACTATAAAAGGCATCGGTTACAAATTTGACGCTTAACATTGCAGTCAACATATCGTTGCTGTTTTTTTTTAAGTTAGTCTTTCAAATTTAGTAACACAACAGTGAAGAATCCGGCACAAAAACGATTTGCATTTATGATTGCTGCTGCAGTCGCTGTGTTTGTATTGGCTGCAACCGGTTTTTTTCTTTGGATGAAACAAGATTCAATTGCAGTGACACAGCTAGCTGTGCTTTCCATTGGTAGTTTGCTGTTTACGTATGCTGTCACTTACTTGATATTAGAGGAATATGTTTTTAAAAAAATAAGAACGATTTATTCGGTGATTAATCAACTCAAAATCAGTAAAGACTATCCGGTGAACGAGCAGCAATCGGCCAATATTATTGACGATGTAGAAAAACAAGTCATTGACTTTTCGATGCGTAAATCGGCCGAAATTGAAGAGTTAAAAAAACTAGAACAATACAGACGTGATTTTTTGGGTAACGTTTCCCATGAATTGAAAACGCCCATTTTTAATACGCAAGGGTATATTGAAACGCTCTTGGATGGAGGATTAGACGACCCCAAAATCAATAAAGACTATTTAGAGAAGGCCACCAAAAACTTAGATCGTTTGGCTAGCATAGTGGAGGATTTATTACAAATTTCGCAGTACGAATCGGGCAAATTAGTTTTAGATATTGAGCGTTTTGATATCCATCAGCTAACGCAAGATATTTTTGATGCGCTAAGCTATCAGGCTAAGAGCAAACAAATCACTTTGTCGTTTAAAGGAGAAAGCAACACTCCTTTTTTTGTAGAAGCAGATAAAGTGCGTATCTCTCAAGTGCTCAATAATTTAATTTCAAATGCCATAAAATATGGACGTGAAAAAGGCAATGTTTTTGTTGGCTTTTCGGAAACTGAAAATACCGTCCTCACCGAAATTGCAGATGACGGAATGGGAATAGCCCAAGAACACCTTTCCCGCCTGTTTGAGCGATTTTATCGAGTCGACAAAGCTCGTTCAAGAGAAAAAGGAGGGACCGGCTTGGGTCTTTCTATTGTAAAGCACATATTAGAAGCACACGGACAAGTTGTGAACGTTAGAAGCACAGTTGGAGTTGGTACTACATTCAGCTTTGCGCTAAAGTTGGGCTAATGCAATTTTCTCGAAATGCCATATGCCTATATTTTTTTGAAAATCTTAAGCAAAAATCTCCCTAAAAACCAATAATATTACGATTCATGGAAATGGGTCGCAAATATTTTTATTGGTTGTTCTTGTTGGTTTTTCTGGTGTCGAATAAAATGGGGGCGCAGCAAAACTCAGAAGAGTCATATCAGCTGAACACCGCTAGAATTAATGCAGATATAGATGCGATAAAACAGAAAAAAGTACAAGCGCCTTCCGATTTTTTTTCATTGTTACAGAAAAACCTAAATGTCATTAACGACAGCGCCATTAGCGTTGAACGAAGAATTGAATTTCAACAACGGCTTGCCTTTTTCTTGGAAAACACGAAAGAACCGGAGTTTTTTAAGAACGGAAAATATACCTCTCTACTGCGCTATAATCTTTTCCTAATTCAGTGGAAAAACAGCGATGAGCTGTATACAAACATAGTTCAATACCCATTGCTATCCATAAAGGCGCTTCGATTATTTGCCATGGACACTGCTGCATATACTTTTTTAGACTCTATGGCCTCAAGGTACCCTGATGAAATTTTGCGTAACAGCGAATCTTTTGTGTCGCTCTGGTATGCGCCTAAAATTATTGCCAAAATTGCTGTTGTAGCCCCTGAATCTGCGAAGCGTTATTTTGCCGGTTCTTCAAAAATAAAGGACATTCTGCTTAACGATACTACTGCAATTTTTCAGACACTTCGAGCAATTAACACCAAATTACCGGCCAGAACAAAAGCCTATTTTTTAGTTGATCCAATTATAAAAAAGAGAATCTCTGTTTTTCGTGCCGACACACTTACTTTGTCAAAAGAGAGAACGTTTTCGGCTCTAGTTGATGTTATGAAACAACCACAGGCCATTGGCTTGTATTCAGTGAATAGAGAATTGGATTACATGGCTGTTGATATTGCACGGGGTCTCTCGCTGAAGTCGGATGCTGCTATTGTAAATTATTATCAAATTACAGAATACAGTAAAGAAGAAATCATCGCTGTGCTGATTTATGGCTACAAAGAAATGTATCCAATCGATTTTTCGAACATGATGAGTATTCTTTTGCGCAAAGGAACCGTGCCGATAGAAACAAATTATTTTGAAAACTTTCCTAAACATCGCCTGTCTGAATTTGTTCGTTTCCTACAACAGGAGGATAAGTTAGAGTCTTTCATCCGAATTTCAGGAGAGCAAAATAGCCTTTATTTAAAATCGTTGTTTTCATATGAAAAGCCGCAAGACGATTTAACACCGGATCTTATAAAAGCGGCTATTATTGCAAAGGAAGAACCGGTTCCTGTTCCACAGCGCAGAAAAGAAGAGGTGGCACCAATAAAAAAGGAAGACGTTAGTTTGACTTTGGCCAAGATTGAAGACAGAATAAAAGTGGATCAAAAAGTGGAGGAAATTAAGCCTTTACTTGAACCAACAGAGGAGATAGTTGAGCCTGTTCACTTCGATTTTACAGATGAGCAAAAATTAAAGCTCATTTACAAGAAAAACATATACGCTTCGTTACAAAATATAGACGCATTTATAAATGAACCATTTGCCAAAGAAATTTTGTTGTATGCCGCTGAAATAGAGCCGGATGAGGTGTTTAAAAAAGCAGAAAAGTTCAAATCAAAATATTTCATGCAGGAAGTGCTGGAAAAAGCAGCGCTTCAAGCCCCTGTATCGGCAAAAAAATACTTAGTTAATCCCTATCATTTAGTTACGTTTTTTCTTACTAAGAGTGAAAATCCATTTATCAAGAAAATGGTGGAAATCAACATGGCAACCGGATTTAAGTCTAAGCCATACTTGTTGATTAACCAGCTTACCAACAACGAAATGACCATTGAAACGGCTTTGACTATTTGTAACAATCAAGATCGTTTGTTCAAAGAGTTAGTAAAATTAGTGGCTAAAAAAAATTACGTAGGGCGAAACAGTATTGAAAGGGAGTTTTCTTATTACGCATTAAGGTTTATTCGCGATATCAATGATAAGGTAGCCCAACCCGATAATATTCGTTTTGCAACATTGGATAATTTAACCAAAGACGAATTATATTATGCCACAGTATATGGGCGCGAAGAGGTGTTTAATAGCACTTTTCTTGGCATTTTTGCTCGATTTGAAAGTTCTCTTCAACAAATGGACGACAATGCGTTTCAACGCTTCTTAGCTCTGCCCAAATTGAGAACTTTTGTTGCATTGTGTGCTACAAATTATAAGTTGTCGAAGCTGTTATCGTATTTCACAAATGGGCAGCGAGAAGTGCTTTTACGCCAGTTTGTATCGCATCTAGACGAAAGCGATAATTCTTTCGATGATGCTGTAATGGTTTCAGAAACGATAGCGAACACAAATAGCGATGAAATATTATCAGCTATTGAAAAAAACATCAAACAACAATACACTACATGTGATTCTTTAAAAGATTCAAAATGTATGGCCATATACGGAATTTTAGCCGGGCTCTGCAAAGACAAAGCAGTGTTCGACAAAAAGTGGTTTTACACCATGTCTAAAAAATATCAAGCTTCAGAATTAGCGACTCTTCAGTTTAAAATCATGGATGCCGATGAAAAAATTATCGAACGCATGTATTTTTATGATGATCCCGATGGACGAGATTCGTACATGAGCTTTTTATCTTCTTTCCGAAGTTCTACAAGCTGGAAGCTGGAAGAATATTACAGCTATGTTAAAGTAACCAGCACCGTTGGCAAAACCATTGAAATATTCGCCAACAAACCATCGTACGAAGAGAGTGGAGAACAAAACATCAACAAAATTTTTGCAGAAGGAGGATATAAGCCGGCAATTATTATTCACAGAGGCCATAGTTTTCATACGGAAAAAACACTGGAAAAAATCCCGCCTTCAGCTAAGCTTGTTTTTATTGGATCGTGTGGCGGATTTTACAAAGCCTCTATTGCAATCAAAAATGCTCCTGATGCCCATATTATTGCTACTCGCCAAATTGGAACTCAACAAATCAACGATCCTATAATTTTTTCAATCAACGAATCCTTTCGCCAGCGCCAAGATATACAATGGCCTGCTTTTTGGGAGAAATTAAAGTTACAGCTTGGAAACTATTCGTTATTCTACGATTATGTGCCACCGCACAAAAACATAGAGTCATTATTTCAACGAGCTTATTATAAAACATTTGGACTATAGAACTATGACAAAAGCACTAACCATTTTTTGTTTGCTCTTTGCTCTATCGCAAGCCTGCTATGCACAGAAAGAAAACGATCCTATTTTTTACCTGATAAAGGAAAAAAATAGAATTGATAAGCTAGACGGTAAGCTCGATGGGCGTTTGAAGCTAGCAGATTCGACTCGAACAGCATTAGCCAATAAAATCTATTTCACAACGGTGGACTCGATTTGGCGATTAATGTTGAAGGTGGACGTAAACGAAGGACAACGCGATTCAATTGCTTACTACTTGTATTATACATTGACACGTGTGCGAAACTTAAATGTAAATGCATTGGACAAAGACAATCGCGAGATTACAAACATCCTTCATATTCTAGATGGTATTTACAAAAACGATTTATTCAGCGCACTTAAAACGAACATTCTTGTTTCGATTAAACAGGTTTCGCTATATAGTTTCCGACCAGAGACAGAACCGTTTTTATTATATGCTGCAACAAACTATCCGGAGGCGGTAGTTGAAAATTACCACCAATATTGGGATCGGCCATATCGGAATAAAATAGTGGAACGCGTGGGTATAGTGGCGCCAAACGAAATGAAAAAGTACGTACTCGATGGAAACCCTATCAATATTATCTTCAAAGAAAGTAAAGAGCCGGCCGTACAGCAAATTCTGAAAATCACCCAAACCCTTGGAAAACGCACACCGTCTTATGTTTTGATGGACCCCATCGTGAAAGGCGAAATGACATTGGCTTCAGCAGATTTCACTACACAAAAGCCGGTTGACTTTCTTAAGAAAATGATTCAAATTCGAATGCAAAAAGATCCTATTGGTGAATATTCACTAGAAAAGGAATTGGAAATTCAATCGTTGAAATTTGTTAGAAATTTGAACGAGTTACACAACGAGCCCGATAGCAAGCGATTTGCATCCATCGACAATTTTACTCCAGAGCAATTGTATACCCTCATCGTTTATAGTGAGGAAGAAGTGTTTACCTCTTCGTTTAACGGTTTGTTGAAACGATTCCTAACAAAAATGGGCAAAACAAATGGGTTTACATTTTTGAAATCTGTAGGTATGAATCGTTACCGAACATTTATTAAACAGTGTGCTTCTTTTGGAAAGCTGAATGATTTCATGGCTACGATGACCGTTGATGAACAAAAAGCATTACTGAAAATGTTTGTTTGCGGATTAGATGATGCGAATACAAGCATAGATCAGGCTGTTGAAGTGGCCGATACTTACACAGGAATCAGCGATGAAACGCTATTGACCTTTATTCGCAAAAATATTCGCGAAGAATACAAGCGCTCACAACAAACCAAATCGCGCGAAGGAATGGCGATTTATGGATTGCTAACTAGCCTTTTCAATAGCGGACGAGAGTTCAATGAAGACTGGTACGAAAACATTTCAGAGAAATACGGCATTCCTGATATTACCATGTTGAAAAACGCAACGTTATTCCAGCAAAACAAAGAGTCGGTTTGGCACATGTATTTTTATGATGATGAAGATGGTGGCGCTTCGTTTAAGTCGTTCATGAATACCTTTGCAGATAAGAATTGGGCTGTAAAAGAAGAAGACTCCTTGCATGTGGTTATTCGCTCGGTGAATGGTCAACCCGTAGTGATTTATGCGAATAAGCCAAAGGCGGAATATGAAGGACAAGCCTATCTTGAACGAATATTGGACAGTGCAGGTATTCAACCGGATGTGTTGATTCACCGTGGACATAGCTATTATGCTTCCAAAACGATTGAGAAAATTAAGCCTTCAGCAAAACTTTTTGTGTTGGGCTCTTGTGGAGGTTATCACAACCTTTCGGGAGTGATTCAACGTGCACCGGAAGCACATATTATTTCATCGAAACAAATTGGTGTACAGGGCGTTAATAACCCGATGTTGAAACTCATTGCTGATGCAGTCAGAGAAGGCAGAGATGTAGAGTGGGCGCAAATTTGGACCGATCTCGACAAGCAATTGAAAGGCACAGAATCGTACATTCGATTTGTAGATTATATTCCACCACACAAAAACGTTGGTGCGGTGTTTATTCGTTCATACATGAAATTAACCGGAGCGATTCAATAAGATTAATGATGGAACAATTCACATTAGAAGAACTTAATGCCGCTGAGGCCAAAGTAAAAAGCGGGGCAGATTTTCCGAACTACATGAAAGAACTCATTCAAATAGGAGTGCTTCGCTTGGAAACCTTTGTCGTAGATGGCAATACTGTTTTCCATGGTGAAGGAAGCCATGCTGTAACAGCCGCTTTGAAATATCCAGCATTGACAATTGCGGAAACGCATAATGCGCAGCAGTTTCAAGCTGATTTGAAGCGACATCAACGCGGGGAAACTGACTTTTTTACTTTCTGTGCTGATTGTGCAAAGACAGGTGTAAACAAATGGATAGTTGATGTTGCCGCGAAAACTTGTACCTATTTCGAACTTTCCGGAAAGGCTGTTTTAGTTGAAAGCATACCTCTTTAGGTTCACGCTAGAAAGCCATTTTTATCTGCCTCTGCGCTCTTGCATGGCCTTCATCAGCTCACGCTTGAAGTCTTCTTCAACTTGCATGAGCAGGTTCAACTTTTCTTTCCCAATGGCTTGCTCAAATTGAGGCTTAAAGCGTTTCTTTAAATCCAACTTCTTTTGTTCGAACTCTAATTGTTGATCGGCAGTAAGCGGAGTTCCGTCTTTGTCATCAGCCTTAAAATTCTGACGAAGCGTTTTCATGTCCGCACGATAAGCATTATACACCGGCCAAAAACGTTGTGCCTCTTCAGGTGTAAGCTTTAAATGCTCGGTAATATAGGCGATACGGAAAGACTCTACACGTTCGTGGCGACCTTTATCTTGTGGTTGTTGAGCTGTTGCAGAAAGCGCAAGGCTTAAAAGCAAGATGTTGATTAGCGTTTTCATGTTATATTTTTTCGTTGTTTAGTTCACTATTGTAATATGCATTCAATTCTTCTTCATTAAGCGTTGAATTTTCGAGTATGCTTTTGTTGTCTATAGTCTCCCAATCTTTTGTCAATATTGCTTCGTCAAAGTCGTCATTGTTTTCGGCTATATAGGCCTGAATTTCACTATTAGTGAGTTGTTGAGCACTTGCAATGATTGTGTTTTCTTGCGTTGAATTGTTCGACAAAAAGAACGTTCCACAAAATATTAACGCACAAAAAGCCGCAAAACCCATGGCAAAACTTGGTCTGAAAAGTAACTCGAGCAATCGGTCCAAAGCATTTGTTTTTTCCGACACTTGCTTTTTAGTGGTTGATGATTGGCTTTGAATTTGTTTCCAAGTTTTTGCTTGCATTTGTGCAAAGAAAGCATCGGAGACTACGGACTCTTTATTCTTTTCAAGAGAAGCTAATAACGGAGCAATAGGTTGAAGTTCTCTTTGCTTCTCTGCTGCGCGAATAGCACTCATTACGTTTTCGTTCATGGCAGAAAAGAAAGAAGCCGGAACTTCATCGTTCATTGGTTTCTCAACATTGGCCAAAATAGGAGCAATGTGTTTTAATTCTTCTCGTATGGTATTCTCTGTTTTCATTTTCGTGTCGTTATGACCGTTCAAAACGCAAAAGGTTTAATTGCTTACAAATTATTCTTCACGTAAAAGCGCTGCTTCAATTTTTTGTGCCGCATGAAAATACGATGCTTTCAAAGCGCCCACAGAGGTTTGTAGCACTTCGCTCATTTGTTCATAAGGCATTTCATCGTAGTAACGGAGGTTGAAAACAATGCGCTGTTTTTCCGGCAATTCAGCAATCGCTTTCTCTAATTTCGCCTGAATTTTATCGCCATCAATATCGGCTCCACTGCTTTGTACATAGTTTTGTGGAGCAGAAGAATTGCCCTCTTCCTCATTGTCTAAGCCAAAACCACCCTCAAAAGAAATGGAAGAATGTTTCTTCTCCTTATTCAAAAAATTGATGCTTTCGTTTGTGGCAATTCTGTACAACCACGAAAACAACTGCGATTCAGCACGAAAGTTGTCTAAGCCCTGCCACGCTTTAATAAAGGTGTTTTGGAGCACATCGCCCGTATGGTCGTGATTATTCACGATTCTTCGAATATGCCAATATAGTTTTTGCTGATATTTTTCCATCAACAAATTAAACGCGCGCTCACGAGCTCCATTGTGAAAGAGTTCTAATAAAGCACTATCGGTCATATCTTCTATTTTCGGTTCAACACTTTTTTTGCGGCTTGGTACACGTTTACTGTTTCCAATCCGTATTTAGCCAGCAATTGATCGGGTGTGCCACTTTCGCCAAACGAATCGTTTACGGCCACAAACTCGGTAGGTGTTGGTTTTCCTTTCGCTAATAAAGTTGCGATAGTACTTCCCAAACCACCAATCACATTGTGTTCTTCGCAAACTATAGCACATCCGGTTTTGCTTACTGAGCGTAAGACCGCTTCTTCATCTAAAGGTTTAATGGTGTGTATGTTGATGAGTTCAACAGAAACGCCTTCAGCTTCCAACTGGCGAGCCGCCTCCAAACTTTTCCAAACCAAATGTCCGGTAGCAAAGATGGTGACGTCTTTTCCTTCGTTCATTAAAACGGCTTTGCCAATCTCGAAGGTTTGATTTTCGGGTGTAAAATTAGGCCATTTCGGACGACCGAAACGCAAATAAGC
>ENA-UOYA01001724-UOYA01001724.1-activated-sludge-metagenome-genome-assembly--contig:-NODE-1724-length-22400-cov-8.618304_pt1 | contig 22400 bp, 16 predicted proteins | sample MGYA00238163_ERZ764804 | MGnify/ENA primary metagenome ERZ764804 (study PRJEB28919, sample SAMN05720223) | activated sludge metagenome | isolation source: Anaerobic digester | place: Hong Kong... | reverse complement strand
GCGCATCACCATTGCCGACAACGCCAGCACCGATCGCACGGCCGAGATCGCGCGACGTCTGAGCGCCGGGTTCCCCGAGGTCGAGCTGCTGCACCTCGCCGAGAAGGGCCGCGGCCGTGCGCTGAAGAAGGCGTGGCTGGAGTCCCCGGCCGAGGTGGTTGCCTACGTCGATGTCGACCTCTCCACCGACCTTCGGGCGTTGCCCCCGCTGATCGCACCGTTGCTATCGGGTCATTCCGATGTCGCGATCGGAAGCCGACTGCGCTCCGGATCGCGGGTCGTGCGCGGCGCGAAGCGGGAGTTCGTCTCCCGCACCTACAACCTGCTGCTGCGACGCACGATGAACGTGCACTTCAGCGATGCCCAGTGCGGCTTCAAGGCCATGCGCCGGGATGCCGCCCACGCGATCCTCCCGCACGTGCAGGACACCGGGTGGTTCTTCGATACCGAGCTCCTGATCGTCGCCGAGCGCTCCGGGTTGCGCATCCACGAGGTGCCGGTCGACTGGATTGACGACGAGGACAGCAAGGTCGATGTCGTTGCGACCGCGATGGACGACCTGCGCGGCCTCGTGCGCGTCACCCGCTCGATCGTGGCCGGGCGCATCCCGTTGGAGCAGATCTACGGTCCGGTGGAAGTGCTCAAGGGGGTGAACCTCCGCGCTTATGCCGGCAAGGTCACCGCTCTCGTCGGCGACAACGGCGCTGGCAAGTCCACCCTCGTGAAGGGCCTCGCCGGGGTGCAGCCCTACGACTCGGGTGAGGTTCGCTTTGCGGGGGAGATCGTTCACCTGCACACCCCCCGCGAAGCTGCGGCACTCGGCATCGAGGTCGTGTACCAGGATCTCGCGCTGTGCGAGAACCTCGACATCGTGCAGAACATGTTCCTCGGCCGCGAGGAGACGTCGGCCGGCACCCTCGACGAGGGCGTCATGGAACGCCAGGCCTCCGAGACACTCCAGTCGCTGTCGGTGCGCACGGTCAAGTCCGTTCGCCAGAAGGTGTCGTCGCTGTCCGGCGGACAGCGACAGACCGTCGCGATCGCACGCTCCGTGCTCAAGAATGCCAAGGTGGTCATCCTCGACGAGCCCACGGCCGCTCTCGGCGTCGCACAGACGGAACAGGTGCTCCACCTCGTGCGTCGCCTCGCCGACTCGGGTGTCGCGGTCATCATCATCAGCCACAACCTGGCCGACGTCTTCGCGGTCGCTGACTACATCAGTGTGCTGTACCTCGGCCAGATGGTGGCCGATCTCGAAACCAAGAACACCAACAACGACGACGTTGTCGGATACATCACCGGCAGCAAGACCTACGAAGGAACCCTCGCATGAGCACACCGGTCAGCCCGCCCCCGGTCATCGGCAGTGGGTATGAAGGCGGCATCGGCGATCAGGTCGTGAACTACTTCCGCCGCGTGCGGCAGGGTGAGATGGGCGCGCTTCCGGCCCTCGGCGGTTTCGTCGTGCTCATCATCCTGTTCTCCTTCTTGAGCGGGAACTTCTTCACTCCGCTCAACCTCGCGAACCTGCTCACCCAGACCGCGACGCTCATGACCCTGGCGATGGCGCTGGTCTTCGTGATCCTGCTCGGTGAGATCGACCTGTCTGCGGGTGTGACCTCGGGCGTGACGGCGAGCGTGTTCGTCGTGCTCGTGCACAACATCCAGATGAACTGGATTCTCGCGCTCCTCATCGCCTTCGCGGTGGGAATGCTCATCGGAACCTTCATCGGATTCTTCGTGGCGCGCGTCGGGATCCCGTCGTTCGTGGTGACCCTGGGACTCTTCCTGGCGATCCCCGGTCTCCAGCTGCTGATCATCGGAACCGGAGGTGCGTACCGCATCGAGACGCCCGAGATCTCGGCGATCATGAACAAGAACCTGCCCATCGTCACGGGCTGGGTTCTGCTGGGAGTCGCGATTGCGATCGACATCCTGATCTCGCTGTGGGACCGTGCGCGGCGTCGGCGGGCCGGCGTCCTCAATCGCCCGCTCACTCTGATGTGGGCGCGGATCGGGGCTCTGGCAGTCGGTGGCGCGCTCTTCGTCGCTCTCATGAGCGTGGACCGCGCGGCGGGCCGTGGCTCCCTCAACGGCGTGCCGATCGCACACGACGCCATCGAGGGAGTGCCGATCGTGGTTCCGATCGCTGTCGGGCTGTTGTGGGTAGGAACGTTCATCCTGGATCGCACCAGGTACGGCCGACACCTCTATGCGGTGGGTGGAAACCCCGAGGCCGCGCGTCGCGCCGGTATCAAGGTCGCGGGAATCAAGATGTCCGCGTTCATCGTCTGCTCGACTCTCGCGGTGGTGGCCGGTCTCTTCGACGCGAGCCGCATCGGTGTGGTGACCGCGTCCTCAGGAAGCCAGATCGTGCTCAGCGGTGTCGCTGCTGCTGTCGTCGGTGGCGTGAGCCTCTTCGGTGGCCGTGGGCGTCTCATCCACGCGGCCATCGGCGCCCTCGTGATCGCTGTGATCTCGAACGGGCTCGGCCTGCTCGGCCTCCCGGCCGGCGTCAACTTCCTCGTGACCGGCGGCGTTCTGATTCTCGCCGCGACCGTGGATGCCATCTCGCGCAAGCGCTCGGGAGCGACCCTGCTGCGCTAGCGGTCAACTCCCAGCGTCAGCTCACCTGGCTGGCCGGGTCTCGCCTACCGCGAGCGCTCGGCCAGCCATCGTGCTTGTGTGACCCATTGATGGCCCTGCCCACCCTCGTGACCGTTGTACGGGTACACGTCGATCTCGCGGTCGTCGCCCGCATAGTCGTTGTAGGCGGCGAAGACCGTCGACGGCAGCACGATCGGGTCCATGAGGGCCACCGAGAAGCGCGCCGGTGCGGTCGCGCGGCGGGCGAAGTTGACGCCATCGAAATAGGAGAGCGTCGTGAACGTCTCGTCCACGACGTCGCGGTGGATGGCCAGGTAATTGCGCAACTCCGTGAAGGGGGCGTCGGGGGTCAGTTCGACCGACCGGCGGAAATCGCAGAGGAACGGGACATCCGGCATCACGGCTCGCAAGCCGGGAACCAGTCCGGCGACGGCAAGGCTGATCGCGCCGCCTTGGCTGCCACCGGTCACGGCCACGGCGATCGGGTCGACGAAGTCGAACCCGCGTACCGCGTCGATGAGGCGCACCGCGTCGGTGAACACCCTGCGGTAGTAGTAGCTCTCACGAGACTGGATGCCGCGGGTCATGAACCCGGGAAAGGCCGGCCCCGAACCGTGCGGGTCCGGAGTGTCGCCGCCGGTGCCCCAGGCGCTGCCCTGCCCGCGGGTGTCCATGACGACGTGCACGAATCCGCTGGACGCCCAGTGCAGGTGCTCGTGGGGGAGTCCGCGCCCCCCGCCGTAGCCGACGTACTGCACGACCGTCGCTCGCGGCTGCGAGTCGCGAGGCCTGATAACCCAGCCACGGATGGGCTCACCCCCGAACCCCGCGAACGTGAGGTCCTCGACCACGAGTTCACTCACGGGGGACTCGGCGGGCACAAGTATGACGTCGCCACCGGCCGCGCGTGACTCGGCGAGGGTGCGATCCCAGAACTCGTCGAAGTCGGCGGGCACCTCGGCCGCTGATCGGTAGGCCCTCAGCTCGTCGAGCGTGAGATCGGTGCGCGGCATGGCTTCTCCTCGGTTCTTACCCGGGAAGAGCCTAGGAGAGGTGGGCTGCGTACTGCTCGCGAATCACCGGGTGGTAGTCGGGAGCCGGCGCCGCGACGAGCGGGATCTCCCAGGCCGGGCGCGTGCCGGTCAGCGTCCACGCGGCCTGCACCGCGGCCCCGAGCGCGACATACTCCCCCGGATTCGGAACGACGACCGGGCAGTCGAACACTTGGGCGGCGATCGCCGAGACGGCCGGGTTCTGTGCAGCGCCCCCGATGAGCAGGATGCGCTCGGCGACGACGCCCGTGCGCCGCACCGCGTCGAGTCCGTCAGCGAGCCCGCACAGCAGACCTTCGATGGCGGCGCGAGCGAGGTTGTTGCGGGTGGTGGAGGCCAGGGTCATCCCGAAGAGTGTGGCCGTGGCATCCGGAAGGTTGGGGGTGCGCTCGCCCTCGAAGTAGGGCTGGAGCACGAGGCCGCCGGCGCCGGGCGCGGCAGCCAGCGCGAGCTCGCCCAGCCCGGTGTGGTCGACGCCCAGCAGCCCGGCGATCGAGTCGAGGATGCGGGCGGCGTTGAGCGTCGCCACCAGCGGAAGGAACAGTCCGCTGGCGTCGGCGAAGCCCGCCACGGCGCCTGTCGCGTCGCGGGCGGCCGAACCGGTGACCGCGAATACCGTGCCGCTGGTGCCGATCGACACGATCACATCACCGGCCACCGCGCCGAGCCCCAGTGCGGCACCGGCATTGTCGCCGGCACCGGGACCGACGACGAGGTCACCGACCGTGCCCGCCGACTCGTGCGGGCCGAGCACCCGGGGAAGGATCGCCGAGTGGCCGAGGGCGCGCTCCAGCAGCTCCAGGTCGTACTCACCGGTGACGGAGTTGAAGTAGCCGGTGCCGCTCGCGTCGGATCGGTCGGTCGTGAGCTCGTCGAGCCGCGGGTTCTCGGGCCCGAAACCGCGCAGCCGCCAGGTCAGCCAGTCGTGCGGGAGGGCGACGGCCGCAACCCGCTCGGCGTTCTCCGGCTCGGCGTCGCGCAGCCAGCGCAGCTTCGTCGACGTAAAACTCGCGACCGGCACCGACCCGGTGCGCTCGGCGATGTCGGGAACCTCCGCCGTCAGGTCTGCCGCAGCCTGCGCCGAGCGGGTGTCGTTCCAGAGCAGGGCGGGCCGGATGACGCGTCCCTGTCCATCGAGGGCGACCATGCCGTGCTGCTGCCCGCCAACGGACAAAGCACTCACGTCGTCGAGTCCCCCGGCCGCCGCGATCGCGGTCTGGAGGGCATCCCACCAGGCCTCGGGGTCGACCTCGGTGCCGGCGGGGTGAGCCGCGCGGCCCTCGCGCACGAGGGCGCCGGTGGCGGCATCCACGATGACGACCTTGCACGACTGGGTCGACGAGTCGATCCCGGCTACCAGTGCCATCGCCCGCCCTTCCATTCCGCCGGTTCATAACTCCTGCAGAGCGACCGGCTGGAGGGCCGACACGCCCCTAAACTGACCGCGAGGTCGGACTTTGCAGGAGTTATGAACACCGGGTGGGGGAGGGAGTGCGAAACGGCGATCATCAGCTAGCGCGCGCCCATGAGGTGCTCGGTCGCCAGCTGCTGCAGGCGCACGAAGCCGAAGCCCTTGCCGTTGAAGTACGCGCTCGAGTCGAAGTCCTCGTAAGCGGATCGGTCGGCGAGCAGAGCCTCGTAGCCCTCCGGCGCGGTCGGCTGCGACAGTTCGTCCACTCGCGACGCGGCCAGCGCGGCCTGCACCTCGGGGTCGGCGCGGAAGGCCGCTGCGCGCTCCTTGAGCAGCAGGTACGTGCGCATGTTGGCGGCGGCGGAGTCCCAGACCCCGGTCTCGTCCTCGGTGCGGCTGGGCTTGTAGTCGAAGTGGCGCGGGCCGGTGTAGGCCTGGCCTCCGTTGGGGCCACCGTTCTCGAGCAGGTCGACGAGCGCGAACGCGTTGTGCAGGTCGCCGTGGCCGAAGACGAGGTCCTGGTCGTACTTGATGCCGCGCTGGCCGTTGAGGTCGATGTGGAACAGCTTGTCGTGGTACAGCGCCTGCGCGATGCCGGCGGCGAAGTTGAGGCCTGCCATCTGCTCGTGTCCGACCTCGGGGTTGAGCCCGACGAGCTCGGGGCGCTCGAGCGAGTTGATGAAGGCGAGCGCGTGGCCGACTGTGGGCAGCAGGATGTCGCCGCGGGGCTCGTTGGGCTTCGGCTCTATCGCGAAGCGCAGGTCGTAGCCCTTGTCGGTGACGTAGTCGCCGAGCAGGTTGACGGCCTCGCGGTAGCGCTCGAGTGCCTGGCGGATGTCCTTGGCGGCGTCGTACTCGGCACCCTCGCGGCCGCCCCACATCACGAACGTCTTCGCACCGAGCTCGGCGGCGAGGTCGATGTTGCGCAGCACCTTGCGCAGGGCGAAGCGACGCACGGCGCGGTCGTTGCTGGTGAAGCCGCCGTCCTTGAAGACGGGCTGGCTGAACAGGTTGGTGGTGATCATGGGGATGATCAGGCCGGTGTCGGCGAGAGCCTTGGTGAGGCGGTCGATCTGCTTCTGGCGCTCGGCATCGGTTGAGCCGAACGCATACAGGTCGTCGTCGTGGAACGTCAGGCCGTAGGCGCCCAGCTCGGCGAGCTTCTCGACCGCGTGCACCACGTCGAGGGGTGCGCGGGTGGGGCCGCCGAACGGGTCGGCGCCGTTGTAGCCGATCGTCCAAAGCCCGAAGGAGAACTTGTCGGACTTTGTGGGGGTGGTCATGGTGTGTCTCCCGAAGGCTCGTCATCGAACGAATGTTGCGGGCACCAACATATCCCATGCATTCTCAGTTGGCAACGCGTCATCCGATACTTTCGTGACGCAGTAGGATTCATTTCGAGGAGCGCAGCATGACGGATACGCGCACGAGCCCCGTGAACCGGGTGACCCTGGCAGACATCGCCGGCCAGGCGAGCGTCTCGCTGTCGACGATTTCCAAAGTGCTCAACGGCCGCAGCGACGTCTCGGCCCCCACCAGGGCCCGCGTCGAAGCACTTCTCGCCGAGCACGGCTATCTCCGGCGCAAGACCGGCGAGTCCACCACCGGGCTGGTCGAGCTCGTCTTCCACGAGCTCGAGGCGGCGTGGTCGATGGAGATCATCCGCGGCGTCGAGAACATCGCCGCGGAGCACGGCCTGAGCGTTGTGCTCACGCAGAGCGGCAGTCGACACGCCCCGGGTCCGGAGTGGATCGAAGGGGTGATGCGTCGGCGCCCGGTCGGCGTCGTGCTCGTGTTCTCCGACCTGCCAGCGGAATACCGCCGCGCACTCAAGCTGCGAGCGATCCCCTTCGTCATCATCGATCCGGCCGGCGATCCCTCACCCGACGTACCGTCGATCGGGTCGGCGAACTGGTCGGGCGGACTGATGGCCACGCGGCACCTGATCGAGCTGGGTCATCGCAAGATCGCCGCCATCACCGGCCCCGACGACATGATGTGCTCGCACGCGCGCATCGACGGCTTCCGCTCGGCCATGAGCGCTGCTGGCCTTGAAGTGCGCCCCGACTGGGTGCGCTTCGGCGACTTCCACACGGCCGGCGGGCAGTTCCACGGCACCCAGCTGCTTCAGGGGGATGACCGTCCCACCGCCATCTTCGCCGGGAGCGACCTGCAGGCGCTCGGAGTGCTCGAGGCGGTCCGAGGCCTCGGTCTGCGGGTGCCCGAGGACCTGTCGCTCGTCGGCTACGACGACATCCCGCTCGCGAAGTGGGTGAGCCCGGCGCTCACCACCATCCGGCAGCCGCTCAAGCGGATGGGGGAGGAGGCGACCCGGCTGGTGCTGCGCATGAGTCGCACACCGCTGGACAGCATCCCGCGCATGGATCTCGCCACCAACCTCGTGGTGCGCGAGAGCACCGCCCCGCCTGCCGCCTAGTCTGCGGCGCGCGCCGGGTCGCGCAGCAGCGGCGCGAACGCCAACTCGGCGGCGCCGATCAGCAGGCGATCCTCGCCGAGGGCGGCGGGTCGAATGCTCACGCCCTCCCAGGCTGCGGGCACCGTCGACGACTGAATCGCCAGCTCCAGCGCGGGATTCCCCCATTCGAGCAGCGTCGCGAGAAATCCGCCGAGCACGACCAATGCGGGGTTGAAGACGTTGATGGCGTTGGCCAGTGCCACCGCGAGGATCCGTTGCTGGCGGTCGATCTCGGCGGCGACGGCGACATCCGCGGATGCCGCGAGCGAGTCCCGCAGTGTCGGCTCGTCGGCCGATTCCAGCCCGACCGCCGCAAGCAGTCGGGACCGGCTGACCTCATCCTCGAGGGTGCCGTTCGGGGTTGCGCGGTCACTCGCGTCACGAAGTCCGGGCCGGTTCTGGCCGAACTCGCCCGCGTAGCCGTTGGCGCCGCCGAGCGGCAGCCCGCGCACGATCGCACCGCCGCCGATGCCGCTCGCGCCACCGTTGAGGTAGATCAGCTCATCGACGCCTCGGCCGGCACCGAAGAGCCACTCGGCGTGCGCGCCCACGGTCGCGTCGTTGTCGGCGAAGGTGGGCAGACCGACGGCATCCTGCACGATGCGGGTGAACGGTACTTCGCGCCAGCCGAGGTGGGGAGCCCAGCGCACCTCGCCGTCCGAGGAACGCACGAGTCCGGGAATGGCCAGGCCGATGGCATCCAGTCTCATGCCGGCGGCCGGACCGCTGCGGAGCTCGGCGACGAGGTCGACGATGATCGCCGCTGCCTGTTCGGGGGTCGGAGGCGTGGCCACTTCGCGCCGCACCCGCTGCACGACGCGCGCTCCCAGGCCGACGACGGCTGCGGTGATCGCGTCGACCTCGGGATTGATGGCGATCACCCCGACACCGGGCGCTGGTTCGACTCGGGGTGAGGGCCGACCGACACGGTTGCTCGCCGACGGATCGGTCTCCACGACGAGTCCGAGCGCGGCCAGCTCGGAGACCAGGGCTCCGATCGTCGAGCGGTTGAGTCCGGTCAGCGCCGTCATGTCGGCCCGCGAGGGCGAGTTGCCCCGATGCACGAGCTCGAGCACGGTCGCGAGATTGCGCTGTCTCACACCGTCGATTCGATCTAGCGGGCTGGCCATTCGCCCACCTTAGTCACGCGATCGGCGGGGCCTTGATCACCCCGCCCGCGTGGTCGGGATTTGTTGTGCTTGACCCCAAAAGTGATCTCGACGTAGTATCAGGCATCCCAATCACTTTCGACGTAGAGGTCGAAACTTTCGAGAGGTGTTCAATGAAGAACAAGACACGCACCATGAGAATTGCGGCGGTGACAGCGGCAACGGCGCTGACGTTCGCCGCGCTCGCCGGTTGTGCGCCGGCGAGTTCGGACTCCGACAAGGTCACCATCACGTGGTGGCACAACGGAACCGGCGAACCGCTCCTGTCGTTCTGGGAGGGCGTCGCCTCAGAGTTCGAGGCGTCGCATCCCAACGTCAACATCGAGGTGACCGCGTACCAGAACGAGGAACTCCAGCGCACCCTCATCCCGAACCAGCTGCGCACCGGAAGCGGCCTCGACCTCTACCAGCAGTGGGGCGCTGGCGAACTGGCGGCCCAGGTCAACGCGGGCTACGTCAAGGACATCACCGCTGACGTGACCGCAGAGGTCGACGCGCTCGGCGGCGTCGTCGCCCCGTGGCAGTACGACGGCAAGACCTACGGCCTGCCATTCACCTTCGGGATCGAAGGCTTTTGGTACAACAAGGACATGTTCGCCCAGGCGGGCATCACCGAGGTTCCCACCACGCTCGATGATCTCTACGCCGCGATCGACAAGCTGAAGGCCGCGGGTCTCGTGCCCATCGCTGTGGGTGCCGGCGACGGATGGCCTGCGGCGCACTACTGGTACAACTTCGCGCTCAAGTCGTGCTCCCCCGAAGTGCTTCAGGAAGCCCAGGTCTCGTACACCTTCGACGACCCCTGCTTCCTCGAGGCGGGCAACCTGCTTCAGGAGTTCATCGCGTCCAACCCCTTCCAGGAGGGCTTCCTCGGAACGTCCGCTCAGCAGGGCGCCGGAAGCTCGGCGGGCATGCTCGCCACCGGCAACGCGGCCATGGAGCTCATGGGCCACTGGAACCCGGGCGTGATGGGAGGAATCCTTCAGGAGGAGACCGGGGATGCTGCGGCAACCCCGCCCGAGTTCCTCGGCTGGTTCAACTTCCCGGGTATCGACGGTGCCAAGGGTGACCCGACTGCCGCCCTCGGCGGTGGAGATGGTTTCTCCTGCTCCGCCTGGGCTCCGCCGGAGTGCGTCGAACTGCTCAAGTACATCTCGAGCGTCGATGTGCAGACGCGGTTCGCTGAGCAGGGTGCCGGAATTCCCGTCACCCCCGGCGCTGAGGCCGGGCTCGCCGACGTGAACCTCAAGCAGGTTCTCGCCGGTCTGCAGGCCTCGAGCTACGTGCAGCTCTGGCTCGACACGGCATACGGTCCGACCGTCGGTGGCGCGATGAACGAGGGGATCGTGAACCTCTTCGGAGGCGCAGGCTCCCCGGAGGACATCGTCAAGGGCATGAAGGACGCTGCGGCGACCCTCTAACCATGTCGATCGGTACCACTACGGCTGGGTCCGCGGTTTCCGCGGGCCCAGCCCCCGCCCGCAAGCGCACGCGCGGTTGGCGGGGACCCCTGTTCATCGCGGCCTTCGTCGCGCCCGCGCTCATCGTCTATGTGACACTCGTGCTGCTGCCCGTGGCGCTCGCGGCCGTGTACAGCTTCTTCAACTGGAACGGACTCGGCGCGCTCGAGCGGTTCATCGGCTTCGACAACTACGCGAGGGCCCTGACGGATCCCGTGTTCCTCAGTGCGATCAGCCACAACCTGGGCATCGTCGCCCTCTCCCTCGTCATCCAGGGACCGCTCGCGATTCTCATCGCGCTGCTGCTTAACCGGCCCCTTCGCGGACGCACGCTCATCCGCACCCTCATCTTCGTGCCCTACGTGCTCAGCGAGGTCGTCGCCGGCCTCGCCTTCAGGCTCATCCTTCCGCCCAACGGACCCTTCGACGGCATCCTCACCGCCCTGGGCTGGGCTGGGGACAAACCCAACTGGCTGGCCGACCCCGCGATCGCCTTCTGGACCCTGTTCGTCGTACTCACCTGGAAGTACCTCGGCTTCGCGATCATCCTGATGCTCGCCGGGCTTCAGGGTGTTCCCGAGGAACTGGGCGAGGCCGCGGCGATCGACGGTGCCAGTTGGTGGCAGATCCAGCGCTACGTCACGCTTCCCCTTCTCGCCCCGACGATCCGCATCTGGGCGTTCCTGTCGATCATCGGGTCGCTCCAGTTGTTCGACATGGTCTGGATCCTCACCGGCGGCGGACCCCTCAACTCGACGACCACGATGGCCACCTACATGGTCGACTACGGCAACCAGCGATCGCAGGTCGGATACGGCAGTGCTGTGGCGGTCATCCTGTTCGTGATCTCCCTCATCATCGCGCTCGCGTACCAGCGCTTCGTCCTGCGGCGCGACCTGTCCGGCGCCATCACGCGAGGTAACTGACATGACAGCACTCAACGCTCACCGAGCCAGCCGGTTCACGTGGTCGCAACCGTTCGTCTATCTGATCGCGCTTGTCGTCGTCGCCGTGACTGTGGCACCGGTCATCTACGTCATCCTGAACGGATTCCGCACGACCGCCCAGATCAACGCCGACCCGGGAGGACTCCCAGACCCGTGGGTCTTCGAGAAGTACCTCGCGGTGTTCCAGAATCCCAACTTCTGGACCCAGATCCTCAACAGCACGATCGTTGCCGGCCTGACCACGGCGGGTGTGGTGGTGGTCGGGGTGATGGCGGCGTTCGTGATCGCACGCTACGAGTTCTGGGGACGCACGCTGCTGTACTCCGTGTTCACCGCCGGGCTGCTCTTCCCCCTGACGGTCGCGGTGCTTCCCCTCTTCACGATGCTGCGCACCTTCGGGTTGCTCGGCAACCTGTCGGCGGTCATCGCCCCGCAGATCGCCTTCGCGATCCCCACCACGATCATCATCCTCGTGCCGTTCCTCCGAGCCATTCCTGCGGAGCTCGAGGACGCGGCGATGATCGACGGCGCCAGCCGTTTCGGCTTCTTCTGGCGCGTGCTTCTGCCGCTCTCCTGGCCGGGACTCGTCACGGTCGGCGTCCTGGCGTTCGTCGCCAGCTGGAACGCCTACCTGCTGCCGTTGCTGCTGCTCGGCAACCCCGCGACGGCGACGTTGCCCGTCGGCGTGCAGTACTTCTCCACGGCCTACTCGCAAGACACCGCCGGAGTTCTCGCGTTCACCTCGGTCGCGATGATTCCCGCGCTCCTGTTCTTCACGCTCGCCCAGCGTCGGATCGTGGGCGGCCTCACGGGCGCAGTGAAGGGATGACCCGGATGACCACGACCACCAGCACCTCGTCGCCCGCGCACGTCGCGCGGGTCGAGCAGCTCATCTCCTCGATGAGCATCGAGGAGAAGGTCGCCCAGCTCTATGGCGTGTGGGTCGGCGCGAGCGGTGAGGGCGGTGATGTCGCCCCGCATCAGCACGACCTCAGTGGCGACGTCGATCTGGATGCCCTGCTCCCGCACGGGCTGGGACAGCTCACCCGCCCGTTCGGCACCGCACCCGTTGATCCCGCCCTCGGCGCGCTCTCCCTGGTTCGCGCCCAGGAGCGGATCGTGCGCGCGGGACGCCACGGCATTCCGGCAATGTCGCACGAGGAGTGTCTGGCCGGGTTCGCCGCCTGGGGTGCCACCGCGTACCCGGTGCCACTCTCGTGGGGAGCCAGCTTCAATCCGGCGCTCATCGAGTCGATGGCCTCCCGCATCGGTTCCGATATGCGGTCGGTCGGCATCCACCAGGGGCTCGCCCCGGTGCTCGACGTCGTTCGGGATGCCCGCTGGGGTCGGGTCGAGGAGACGATCGGCGAGGACCCCTACCTGGTCGGCACCATCGCGTCGGCCTACGTGCGCGGGTTGGAGTCGAGCGGTGTCGTGGCGACGCTCAAGCACTTCGTCGGCTACTCGGCCTCCCGCGCCGGGCGCAACCTCGCACCCGTCTCCATGGGGGTTCGCGAACGCGCTGATGTCATGCTCGCGCCGTTCGAGATGGTGATCCGTGAGGCCGGTCCGCGTTCGGTGATGAACGCCTACACCGACACCGACGGCGTTCCCACGGCCGCCGACGAGAGCCTGCTCACCGGACTGCTGCGTGATCAGTGGGGCTTCGAGGGCACGGTTGTCGCCGACTACTTCGCAGTCGCGTTCCTCAAGCTGCTGCACTCCACGTCGGGCACGTGGTCCGAGGCCGCCGTGGCGGCGCTGACGGCGGGCATCGACGTGGAGCTTCCGACCGTGCACACCTACGGCCAGCCGCTGCTCGATGCCGTGGCATCCGGTCTCATCGCCGAGTCCACGATCGACCGCAGCCTGCGGCGGGTGCTGCTGCAGAAGGCGGAGCTGGGCCTGCTCGACCCGTCGTGGTCGGCGATCCCCCCGGTGCTGGTGGGCAAGGACCTCGGCGACATCGAGGGCCTCCGGGGCAGCGTCGCCCTCGACCCCGCCGACAACCGCGCACTGGCCGCGCAAATCGCGGAGGAGTCAGTGGTTCTTCTGCGCAACGACGGGCTGCTGCCGCTGGCATCCGTGGGTCGCATCGCGGTGATCGGACCGACCAGCGACGACCCCTATGCGGTGCTCGGCTGCTACTCCTTCCCCGCGCACATCGGCGTGCAGTACCCGGGCACGGAGATCGGCATCGAGCTGCCCACCCTCCTGGAGTCGGTCACCCGGGAGTTCCCCTCCGCGACGATCGTGCACGAACTCGGCACGTCGATCGACGGGGGCGAGACCAACGGAATCGAGGCCGCCGTGGCTGCTGCCCGCTCAGCGGACGTCACGGTACTCGCGCTCGGCGACCGCGCCGGCCTGTTCGGGCGCGGCACCAGCGGCGAGGGATGCGACGTCGAATCCCTCGATCTGCCGGGTGCCCAGCGCGACCTACTCGACGCACTCCTCGATGCGGGAGTGCCCCTGATCGTGACCCTTCTCGCCGGCCGCCCGTACGCGCTCGGTTCTGCTCCCGACCGGGCCGGCGCGATCGTGCAGACCTTCTTCCCGGGCGAGGAGGGCACCGCGGCGCTCGCGGGAGTCCTGAGCGGGCGGGTCAACCCCAGCGGCAGGCTTCCGGTGAGCGTCCCGGCAACTCCCGGGGCCCAGCCATCCACCTACCTCGCCTCCCCGCTCGCCCGCGTGAGCACCGTCTCGAACATCGACCCCTCGGCCGCCTACCCGTTCGGTGCCGGCATCGGCTACTCGAGCTTCAGCTGGGAGCCGGACGGCGACGCGGTCACGGAGATCTCCACCCGCGAGACGGCCACCATCGGGTTGACCGTGACCAACACGAGCGATCGGGCCGGATGCGAGGTGGTGCAGCTCTATGTGCACGATCCGGTCGCGTCCGTGGTGCGCCCGGTACAGCGTCTGGTGGGATACACCAAGCTCGCGTTGGAGCCCGGCCAGACGGCGCGCATCCGGGTCGAGGTGTGCGCCGAGCTGGCCAGCTTCACCGGGCGCTCCGGCGATCGCATCGTCGAGCCGGGGGAGTTGGTCTTCGGGTTCGGTCGCTCCAGCGCGGACATCCCGATCACGGCGACCGTGGTCGTGACTGGTGAGCCACGCGTCGTCGGGTTCGATCGGGTGCTGCATCCGGAATGGCACGTCGGCTAGCCGGCGCATCCGGGCGAGGCTGGCAGGGCCGCGTCGCCGCTCGCGCCGCCTCACTCTCTACGATGAGCACGTGAGCGCATCGAGAACCCCGACGCCACCGCCCCGTCGACCCGCCTTGCTTGCGGGCATTGCCGCCCTGATCCTCGTCATCGGGATCGGCGTGATTGTGACGGTGCGGGCCAGTCCATTCGAGTTCGACACCGAATGGATGGAGGAGGTGATCGAGCACCGCGGCGAAATCTGGCTGGTTCCCTCGCTCGTCATGAACTTCCTCGGAGGCGGCTGGTTCGGCACGCTCCTGGTTCCCATCGCCGTGACGGTGCTGCTCATGGCGTTGAGGCGGCCCTGGTCGGCTCTGTACTTCCTGGTCGCCTCGGCGACGAGCGCGGTTCTCGTGCAGGTGCTCAAGGTGACCTTCGGGCGTGCTCGACCCAGCGACATCCTGGTGCACGTCGATCCGGGATCGTTCCCCTCTGGCCACGTAGCCAACGCCGCGACCGTCGCGGTCGCCATCGCGTTCATCGTCGGACGGGCCTGGGTGTGGGTCGCGGGGGCCGTGTACGTGCTCGTGATGGCGCTCAGTCGCACCTACCTCGGCGCCCACTGGGTCAGCGACACGGTGGGCGGCGCGCTTCTCGGTGCTGGGGTTTCGGTGCTTCTCTTCGCCGCTTTCGCGCCGCGTCTTGGGGATGATTCGTGGCGGCGAGCGTCGAGTCCCGATAGCGTCGAGCCATGAGAATCCTCCTTGTTGGCGCCGGCGGCGTCGGCGACGCCATCGCGAAGATCGCGGCCCGTCGCGACTTCTTCGAGACCATGATCGTCAGTGACTACGACCTGTCCCGTGCCGAGCGCACCATCGCGTGGATCGAGGCGAAGCACGGCACTCAGGGCGGCAGATTCGTCGCCGCGCAGATCGATGCGTCGAACCCCGACAGCGTGGCATCCGTAGCCCGGGAGCACGGCGCAACCCACGTCATGAACGCCGTCGAGCCCAAGTTCGTGCCCACCATCTTCGCCGGGGCGCTCGCCGCCGGGGCCGACTACCTCGACATGGCCATGAGCCTGTCGGAGCCGCATCCGACCAACCCGCACGAGGAGACCGGCGTCAAGCTCGGCGACGACCAGTTCGCTCAGGCGCCTGACTGGGAGACCGCCGGTCGCCTCGCCCTCGTGGGGATGGGTGTCGAACCCGGGCTCAGCGACGTGTTCGCGCGCTACGCGGCCGATCACCTGTTCAGCGACATCGACGAGCTGGGCACTCGCGACGGCGCGAACCTCGTGGTGCGCGACGAAGCGGGCAACGAGATCTTCGCCCCGAGCTTCTCGATCTGGACGACCATCGAGGAGTGCCTCAACCCACCCGTGATCTGGGAGAAGGACCGCGGCTGGTACACGACGCCGCCGTTCAGCGAGCCGGAGGTCTTCGAGTTTCCCGAGGGCATCGGCCCGGTCGAGTGCGTCAACGTCGAGCACGAGGAAGTGCTGCTCATGCCCCGCTGGGTCGACGCCAAGCGCGTCACCTTCAAGTACGGGTTGGGTAACGAGTTCATCGGAATCCTCAAGACCCTGCATCAGCTCGGCCTGGACAAGACGGAGCCGCTCAAGGTGCGCTCGGCCAACGGACCCGTGATGGTCGCCCCGCGTGACGTCGTCGCAGCCGGTCTGCCCGACCCCGCAACTCTCGGGCCGCGGATGACCGGCAAGACCTGCGCTGGCCTCTGGGTCACCGGCACAGGCGTCGACGGAAAAGCACGTGAGGTGTACCTGTACCACGTGAGCGACAACGAGTGGACGATGGCCGAGTACGAGAGCCAGTGCGTCGTCTGGCAGACCGCGCTCAACCCGGTCATCGCGCTCGAGCTGCTGTCCACCGGCGCATGGACCGGCACCGGCGTGTTCGGGCCGGAGGCGTTCGACGCGAAACCGTTCCTCGACCTCATGGCCCTCCCGGTCGCCGAGGGCGGCTACGGTCAGGCCTGGGGGCTGCGCGAGGGGTGAGTGCACCGGTGATCGAGCCTGTCGAGATCCGGTTCTACCGCCCAGCTGACCGAGCCGACGTCTACAACGTGTGCGTGCGCACGGCCGCTGCCGGTGGGGATGCCACGGGCATCTACTCCAGCGATGACCTCATGCCCGACGTGTTCGCCGGCCCCTACCTCGCGTTCCAACCCGATCTCGCGTTCGTGGTCGACGTCGGCGACCGGGTCGCCGGCTACGTGATCGCGGCAGCCGATACCCGCGCATTCGCGGAGCGGGTGCGCCAGGAGTGGGTGCCGACTTTCGCATCCAAGTACCCCGAACCCTCTCCCACCGACGCTCCGATCGTCGCGATGGGGGTCGATCCCGAGCGGATGCTCGTGCCTGAGGTCGACGAATACCCAGCGCACCTGCACATCGACCTGCTCCCGGAGTTGCAAGGGCAGGGGTGCGGACGTGCGCTGATCGACACGCTGCGCACCGAGTTGGCGCGCCGTGGCATCCCGGGCCTGCATCTGACCATGGACCCAGCCAACCTCCCCGCCCGCGCGTTCTACGACCGGCTGGGCTTCGTCGAACTACCCTCGGGAGCCCTCGGCATCTCGACCGCCTGAGTCCCTCCGCGGTGCTTGCCCATCTGCGCATCGTGTCGATAACTCCTGCAGATTGCCGGTGACAGGGCGTCGCAGCCCGAGACTTGCGCGCTCGCGCGGGCCCAAGACACCCTGCAGCAGGAGTTATCAACGAGACGGCATCAATACACTGGCTGCATGACGGATGCCGCAGCACAAGTAGAGGCCGCCAAGAAGGCCCTGGCCGAGGCCGAGGCGGCCCTCGCGGCCGCAACCGCGGCGGCGGCCGCAGCTAGGCCGGCGGTGGTCGAGCCTGTCGAGACCCCCTCCGTAGCAGACAAGACCAGCTCGACCGACGGCCCCCTGACCGCCGACGAGGTCGCGAGCATCCGCGCCGGCTACGCCTTCGACGGCCCCGCGCTGGAGATGGGAGCGCTGGTCAACGGCGGTCCGCTTCCCGACGTGCCCGTGCGCATCCCGATCGCCATGGTCAACCGCCACGGTCTGGTCGCCGGCGCGACCGGAACCGGCAAGACGAAGACCCTGCAGGTGCTCGCCGAGCAGCTCTCCGCCAACGGAGTGCCGGTCTTCGCTGCCGACATCAAGGGCGACCTGTCGGGCATCGCGAGCCCGGGGGAGGCCAACGACAAGCTTCTCGAGCGCACGAGGTCGATCGGTCAGGACTGGAAGGCCATCGCGAGCCCTACGGAGTACTACACGCTCGGCGGCCAAGGCATCGGCGTGCCGATCCGCGCGACAGTGTCGAGCTTCGGCCCGCTGCTGCTGTCGAAGGTGCTGGGACTCAACCCGACGCAGGAGTCCAGCCTCGGACTGGTCTTCCACTACGCCGACCAGGCCGGCTTGCCGCTCGTGGATCTCAGCGACCTGCGCGCCGTGCTCCAGTGGCTGGTCAGCGACGAGGGCAAACCCGAGCTGAAGAGCCTCGGCGGCCTCAGCGGTGCGACGGCGGGCGTCATCCTGAGAGAGCTGATCTCGTTCGCCGACCAGGGTGCCGACGTCTTCTTCGGGGAACCCGAGATCGACACGGCGCTGTTCCTGCGCACCAACGATCAGGGCAAGGGCATCGTGAGCCTGCTCGAGATCCCGGGAGTTCAGGACAAGCCCGCGCTCTTCTCGACCTTCCTCATGTGGCTGCTGGCCGACCTGTTCAACGACCTGCCCGAGGTCGGCGACATCGACAAGCCGAAGCTGGTGTTCTTCTTCGACGAGGCGCACCTGCTCTTCAACGGAGCATCCAAGGACTTCATCGACTCGATCACCCAGACGATTCGGCTGATCCGCTCGAAGGGTGTCGGCATCTTCTTCGTCACCCAGACGCCCAAGGATGTGCCCGCCGACGTGCTCGCCCAGATCGGGTCGCGCGTGCAGCACCAGTTGCGCGCCCACACGCCCGACGATGCGAAGGCACTGAAGGCCACGGTATCGACCTACCCCACCTCGGGCTACGACCTGAAGCAGGTGCTCACCGAACTCGCGATCGGCGAGGCGATCATCACGGTGATGAACGAGAAGGGTGCGCCATCTCCCGTGGCGTGGACGCGTCTGCGAGCCCCGCAGGGGTCGATGGCGCCGACCCCCGCCGATCGGATGCAGGCGACGGTCGACGCGTCACCGCTCTACGGCACCTACGGCACGGTCGTCGATCGCGACTCCGCGCGCGAGATCCTCGCGGTCAAGATGAACGCTGCGGCCGAAGCGGATGCCCGCCGCGAGGCCGACAAGGTGGCCGCTGCCCAGGCGCGCGAGGCGGCGAAGGTCAAGGCGGACTACGATCGGGCAGTGCGCGAGATCGAGCGCTCATCCAAGCCCAAGACCACCACCCGCACGACCACACGCACGACCCGTCAGGACGACAACCCGATCGGTGACTTCCTCGGTTCGCGCGGGGGTCAGACCGTCGTGCGGGAAGTGCTGCGGGGGATCTTCTCCACCCTCAAGCGCAAGTAGCGTGGGTCAGCGCACTCCCGCGAGGAACAGGAATCCCATGACCAGCCCCGCCACGACGACGATCGCGGCGGTGAAGACGAGGGCGGCGAGCACCGGGTGCCGTTCGAAGCCGTAGAGCAGTTGCGGGAAGTCGCGGCGCAGCTCCCGGGTCGTGACGGCGTCATCGAACTCGGTTGCCGGTAGGTCGAGCGTCGTGCGCACCAATTCCATGTTCTCGCGGCTCCAGAACTGACCGCGCATCCTCACCAGCCCCTTGCCGTCCTCGTCGCACACGAAGAGTTGTGTCGTGGTCTCCGCGCTCGATGCGGTCTGGGTTTCGGCGATCACGATCGAACCGAGTTGCTCGCGCGAGAACGTGGTCTTCCTGCCGAAGAATCCGCGTTCGGAGATCGCCTCGGGGCTCACCCAGATCGCGACCCCGAAGTAGCCCCACGCGGCCAGCACGACCATCAGGGTGACGATGACCTGAAGCACGAACACCGCGAGCCAGTGCCCGTTGCTGAGAGTGATCACGTAGAGCACGACGAACACCGGCGCCATGAACAGGATCACCGCAATGATTCCCTCCCGAAAGAGGTGGCTGTGCGGCCGCAAGCGCTTCACGCCGGTCACAGGCTCCAGACGCTCGGCACGCCGATCGCCGCCATCAACCACGTGACAGCGAGATAGGCGAATCCGAACGCGAGCACGATGCCGACGATGCCGAGCCACAGTTTGCCCTCGTACCAATAGGCGGTGCCGGGACGCAGGGCGTAGAACTCCTTCAACGTCATCGGCTGGGTCTCCACGGTCAGCGGAGCCCCGATCGCCTCGGCGATGCGCAGCATGTCATCGCGGGACCAGAAGGTGCCCCGCAGGCGCATCAGCCGGCCGCCCTTCGCATCGAGCACCAGAAGCTGCGGCAGCAACTCGGCCGAGTTCGAAGTGTGAGTGTCGACAAGGTAGCTGGATGCGACATCCGCTCGGTTGAGCGTGCTGCGCACGAACAGCGCCTGCTTGGTGACCGTGGTCGAGGTCACCTCGACGTAGGCGCCGAAGTGGCGCACCGCGATGAGCGCGAAGAGACCGATGTAGATCGCCTGAACGACGAGGACGCGCAGCCAGTTGCCCTGAGCAATCGACAGCCAGTACAGCACGCCGAACAGGGGGATACCCGCGGCGACGGCCGCGTAGATCGTGTTTCGAAGCACCGAGCCGCGCGCAGCGACCCGGACGGTCGTGCTGGCCATCCGGCTTGCGTCGACCACTGTGCCCCCACGGTATAAGAAACGTGAATCAGTATCTGGTGCGTCAGCGGAGAATGGGGGATTCGAACCCCCGAGGGCTTTCACCCAACACGCTTTCCAAGCGTGCGCCATAGGCCACTAGGCGAATTCTCCTGGCGAGCACCCCGCAGCTTCGCGGAATGCCTCATGGAATCATAGCCGGTCGAAGCGCTCCCGCCCGTCGCGGGATAGAATCGTTGACGGCTCCTCGCGTGGCGCCATCCAGGCCAACTCCCCCAGGACGGAAACGTAGCAAGGGTAACCGGGCTCTGGCGGGTGCGCGAGGGGTCCCTATTTCTTTTCGGGCAAGCAGCGGGTCACCCGCGGCTGGGATGCACATCGAGGATCGCCGCGCCCGATGCCTCGCGATGCTCGGCTGTGTAAGAGACTTCCCGAGATGGCCGGCTTGCTCCCCCGTTTTCTGCCAGCCCCCGACGCGGCATCTCGCGCACCCGCGTGACTTAAGTCCTTCGTGCGGGTGACGGTTGCGCGCCTAGGGTGGGAACGTGGCGAAGAGCATCTACCTGGCGTCGGCCGAGGGACATTCCGGCAAGTCGTCAGTCGCGCTCGGCGTGCTCGACACCCTCCTGCGCTCGACGCCCCGGGTCGGGGTGTTCCGCCCGGTGACCAGATCGACAGCCGAGCCCGACTTCGTGCTCGAGCTGCTGCTCTCGCGCGACGGGGTCACCCTCGACTACGACGAGTGCGTCGGGGTCTCCTACGAGGAGGTGCACGAGAATCCGGATGCCGCCCTCTCGCGCATCGTCGATCGCTTCAAGTCGGTCGAGCGCAAGTGCGACGCCGTCGTCATCGTCGGGTCGGACTACACGGATGTGGCCACCCCGACCGAACTCGCCTTCAACGCCCGCGTCGCGGCCAACCTGGGCGCACCGGTGCTGCTGGTGCTCGCCGGCCGCGAACCCGACGAGTCCCGGGCGCGCACGGCCGACGAACTCAAGCAGGTCGCCGAACTCGCGCTGCCCGAACTCGCCGACGCTCACGCCAGCCTCCTCGCGATCGTGGCGAATCGGGTCGAGCCGGAGCGGCTCGACGCTGTGGCGGATGCCGTGGCATCCGTGTCGGGGGTGCCCGCGTGGGCGATACCCGAGGATCCGTATCTGGTCGCACCCACCATGAGCGCCGTCATGGGCGCGGTCGACGGTCGCCTGCTGAAGGGTGACGAGGCGCTTCTGGCGCGCGAAGTGCTTGGCATCGTCATCGCGGGCATGTCGATGGAGAACGTGCTTCCGCGCATCATGGAGGGCGCCCTCGTGGTGATCGCGGGTGATCGCAGCGAGATGCTGCTCGCCGCCCTCACCGCGCACGCCTCGGGCACGTTCCCGTCGCTGGCGGGCATCGTGCTCAACGGCGGATTCGAACTCTCGCCCATCATCGACCGACTCATCGCCGGGCTCGACGAGACCCTGCCCATCGTGACCACCGACTTCGGAACCTACGAGACAGCGCAGCGGATCGTGCAGACCCGCGGCCGCCTCACCGCCACAGCCCAGCGCAAGATCGACACCGCCCTCGCCCTGTTCGACAAGCACGTCGACGCCGAACTGCTACTGCGCGAACTCGGCGCAGGGGAGTCGTCGGCCGTCACTCCGCTCATGTTCGAGTACGGGCTGCTCGAGCGGGCGCGCTCGGTGCCGACGCGCATCGTGCTTCCCGAGGGCGGCGACGACCGCATCCTCCAGGCGGCGGCCACACTGCTGAGCCGCGCTGTCGTCGACATCACGATCCTCGGCGACGAGCAGGAGATCCGTGCCCGAGCGAGCGGACTGGGTGTCGACGTCTCTGCAGCCCAGGTGCTGAGCCCGTTCGATCCCGAGCTTCACGAGAAGTTCGCCGCCGAGTACGCGAGGCTGCGCGCCCACAAGGGCATGACCATCGAGGTCGCGCGCGACATCGTCACCGACGTCTCGTACTTCGGCACGATGATGGTGCACTTCGGCCTGGCCGACGGCATGGTCTCCGGCGCGGCGCACACGACCGCACACACGATCAAGCCCGCGCTCGAGTTCATCAAGACCACCGACGGCGTCTCCATCGTCTCGAGCGTCTTCTTCATGGCCCTCGAGGATCGGGTGCTCGTCTACGGGGACTGCGCCGTCGTCCCCGACCCGACAGCCCCGCAGCTCGCCGACATCGCCATCTCGGCCTCGCAGACCGCGCGCCAGTTCGGCATCGAGCCGCGCGTCGCGATGCTGTCGTACTCGACGGGCGAGTCCGGCACGGGGGCTGACGTCGACAAGGTGCGTGAGGCGACTGCGATTGTTCGCGAGCGGATGCCCGACCTCCCCCTCGACGGCCCGATCCAGTACG
>ENA-UOYA01001722-UOYA01001722.1-activated-sludge-metagenome-genome-assembly--contig:-NODE-1722-length-22426-cov-52.738814_pt1 | contig 22426 bp, 36 predicted proteins | sample MGYA00238163_ERZ764804 | MGnify/ENA primary metagenome ERZ764804 (study PRJEB28919, sample SAMN05720223) | activated sludge metagenome | isolation source: Anaerobic digester | place: Hong Kong... | reverse complement strand
CCTCCGATATCACGGAGGCGATGGCCATTGCGAGGGAGCATTGGCGCAAGTCAATGAAACAGAACGGCTTATGCGATGAAAAATTTTTTGAAAAATTTTTTTGACTTTCAGTTTTTTTTGTGGTATGCTGTAGACAGATGAGCGAAACACGCCGGCCCGATGGCCGGCACAACACGAAAGGAGACGACGACGATGAACGGAGCAAACGACGACATCTTCAAGACCGAGGGCGCGTTCTTCTGCCGAGTCAAGTGCGCATGGCAGAAAAACGGGCGGTCTGGCTGGACGCTGGAAATCCTCGATGAGGACATGCGCGCGCTTGGCGTGCAGTTTCTGGCCGCCCCGGCCGGCAGCCGCTGGCTGGACGAGCTGACCAGCGCAGTCGGCCGCCTGTGGGCCGACGATTACGCCACACAGACCGCCGTCCTGGGTGGCGACATGCGCGCAGCGGTCGGGCTGACCGGCGCAGTGCGCATTACCCGCAAGGGGCAGTGGTTCAACTGCACCCCGATCTGCCCGGCCAAGCTGGAGGCCAGCATGACCGCCACCGCTGCCGCGGATGATGACGAGGCCAGCGCGGCCAGCGCCTCGAGGGCCGCGACGGCCCCGGCCACCGAGCCGGCCACCGCGCCGGCCGACGAGCCGGCCACGACGCCGGCCACGACGACGCGGCAGGCGTGGGCCACGATCCGGGAGTGGGCCGCTGGACACCCCGGCTGGCGCCACGTGACGAGCGTCGACGCCGACGGCCGCGGCGTAACCATCGACTGGGCGGACGTCCAGTGGCCCAGCCGCGCCGACGACCGCGGCTGGATGACCATCGACGCCGACGGCAACGTCGCCGTCGGCGGCAAGAACGGCGGATGCATCCGCGCGACGCGCGGCTATGAGCCGCCCGCGGACGTGGTAGCGGCCGCCCGGGCGATCATGGCCGCTCGGCAGCGGCAGGAGGCCATGTCCGTGATCGACACGAGTGACGCGGCCGCGTGGGATTGCCGCGCGGACGGCGACGACTATGAGCTGATCTCCGCCCACATGCGAGAGGCTCGCCGCGGCCGGCGGGCGTATGACAGGTGGTGAGCGAGAACGAGAGGCGATTATGCCCCGGGCCGGGCGGTCCGGGTCCCCGGGGCTGGGAAAGGCGCAACGAATAGGAGAGAGAACGATGACGAGCACGACGATGACGACGACGAACACGACGACGACGACCTGGACCATGGACGCGGTGGTGGACGCGATTGCGGCTGACGGCACCACCACGGTGGGGTACCTGACCATGGGCTATGGCCAGGCCACCCTGCCCAGCGCCGATGATGGCGCGCCCGTGGCCATCACGGCCGCGGTGGCCCTGTCGGCCATCACCCAGCACGGCGGCGACTGCTGGGTGGATGGCGATGGCCACCTGGTGGCCTGAGGCCTGAAAACTTTTCCCCACGCTCGTGGGGGTTACCAGTCAGAAGGAGACGCGCGATGAGTCCGGTGATTACTCTGGTGGCGGCGATAAGAAGAGCGTTCCGCGGGTGCGGGATCTTCGTCCAGGTAGACCGCTCGCACCACACCTACCGTGGTGCAAAGTCGAGGTACATAACACCCTACCTGCGCGTTCGCGGATGGCGCGTGAATCTCACGCAACTCCGCGTGGCCAACCACGCGAACATGCGCGGGTGCGAGATGGAAATTATTTTGAGTGAGCTTAACGACTACCGCCTTCGCGAGGCGGGTAACATGGTCGCCAATATCGCCGCGCGGGCGGGCGTGGACCAGGCGCGGGCCATGGAGGCCATCCGCGCGGCTGGTCTCATCGCCGACGCGGTGGACCCAGCGCGCTGGGCCGCGCGCAACGAGCGCGCGCGGTTCGAGGCCCGCGCGGCCGAGTTCGCCGAGGGTGCCCGTCGCCTCCGCGCCACGCGGGCCATCCCCGTGGAGGCCCGCACATGATCCGCGCGGCTGAGCTCGTGGACCACGCGCTGGCGGACATCGCACGCCAGGCCCGCGCGCGCCATGCCGTGCCACGCGGCATGGACCCGCGGCACGCGCTAGAGCGGTTCCACGCCGATGTCCAGCCGGTCGCGTGGAGCGGCGCGCGCGCCCTGCTCGATGGCCGGACGCGAGGCCTCGTCATCGCCGGGCCGCAGCGATCGGGGCGCAGCCACCTCGCGGAGGGCATCGCCATCCGCGCGGCTCAGGCGCTCGAGAGCGGAACCGTTGTCATCTACGCGCGCGCCCTGGACATCGCGCGCGACCTGGACCGCGCGTGGAGCACGCGCTCCGAGTGGGCGCTGCGCGAGCGCCTGGCAGCGGCCTCGCTGCTCGTCGTCGACGATGTGGACCAGACCTACCGCATGCCCGCAACGACCCTCCTCATCGCGGACACGCTGCGGATCATCAAGCGCGACGGAGGGCGCTGGTGCGTGGTCCTGCGAGCCGGTCCGCGCGCGCCGGACGAGCTCCGGTCTGTCCTGCTCGGCGGGCTCGTCGCTCGTACGCGGGCATACACGCGCGACGACGTGCTGGCGATCCTGATGGCTCGCGGCGCGCGCCTGGACGACGAGAGCCGGGCCAGACTAGAGCACATCGCGGACCGCGCGCGGGACATCGTCGAGGCCCTCGCGATGGCGCGCGCGATGACGATGGGAGGCGATCGATGAGAGCGCATGAGATCGAGGACATACTCACGCGCGTGGCTGTCGCGCTGGGTGGCCAGGGGCTCGTGACGATAGTCCGACCGGACGGCTCGTGGATCGCGAGCGACGATCGGCGGACGTTCTGGGCCTGCGCCGACGGCGGGCCCGTGCGCGTGGGTGGTTGGGATAGACACGCCCCACCTGTTGGCTGGACTAGTGAGGTAGAGAAACTAGAGCGGTTAATCAGAGGAGATCAGCCATGAATCCTAGACGATACATCCTGGCTCGTCTGCCCAGGTGCATTACCTGGGCCGAGGTGCTAGACACACGCGTTGGATGGGTGTGCCTAGCCTGTCGCCTGCAGCGCTACGGGCGCACGCATGGGCGCGTGTGGATACGCACGGACGCGATGCCAGCTGGCAGGATCCCAGTGCGCGGCGATGCCATGTGCGTGGGTCAGGCAACAGGCCCCGAGCGCGTGTGCTCGTGGGACCCGGTGGAGCGGGTCTACCGCGTGGTGGGTCCGCATGGCGAGACTGTCTACCATCGCATATCGGACGTTCCGCCTGGCGTGGACGTGGTGTCCGCGCCTGGACCGAACGACAACTGAAGGAGAAGCGTGTGTCTGCTGAGATGTTCGGTGTGCCCCGCGTGGTGAGCCCCGCGCTGTTCGCGTGGCTGCTGCGCCAGGGGCCTGGATGCCTGGGAGGCGATGTCGCGCGCGTCGCGGCCTCTGCCGTGCGGGAGGAGGCGCGCCGCACGGCCGAGCTGCACAACGTGCCAGAGGCTGGCCTGCAGGTGCTGACGCCAGAGGACCTCGTCGTGGCCGGCTGCCTGGCGCACATGCTGCTGTCGCGGCACGCTGACTGGAGCCGCTCTCGCGTGATCTGGGCCGTGCGCGGCTGGGTCGCGATGCAGGCTCGGTACTACGCCTACGGCCGCTACGACGCCTGACGCGCACCGATACGAGACAGAGGAGACACGACCATGACAAACAACTTCACTGCGAGCCTGCTGTACATCGAAAACCGTGACGGCATGTTGATCTTCTTCCCCGACTGTATCGAGGCCGCAGGCCTCGTGAACCTGCACGCGCTGGCCATGGGGCTGGCTGAGAGGGTCCGGGTGCTGGGGGAGGCTCAGCACATGCTGCGTGACGCGGAGGTCGCGGCCCTGGCCGCCGCCCTGGCCCCCGCGGCTATCACGGCGGCGCGCCTGGTCCACACGGTGGCCAGGCGCATGCGGGAGGAGGAGGCATGCTGACGACTGACCGAGAGCTCCTCCGCGCAATTTTTCAGGCAATTGAGACGGAGATTTTTCAGGCAATCGTCAGCCGAGACGGAGACGCCCTGCGGCAGGCAGTGCCGGAGGGCGTGACGCGGCAGCTGACCGTCGGGTCCGAGGTGTACACGATCCGCCGTGAGCAGCGCGACGGGCGTGACATCGTGATGGTCTACGAAAACGGGCGGTTCCTGTTCAGCGAGTCCGTGCCGGCTGAGTGAGTGATACATCGAGAAAATTTTCTCGAATAGGAGGAAACAAAAATGACCAGAGAACAGCGACTTGTTCTGTTTCAGCTGCTCCCGCCTCAGGCCCAGTACGTGGAGGTCCTGAGCCGGAACAGCGACACCGTGCTGCTGGCCTGGCGGCGCAAGCCATGGGGCACCACACAGGGCATGGCCCGGGTCCAGGCCGCCGGACCACTCGCCTCGCTGGACCGCGGAGAGCACGCAACCAGACTGGTAAATGAAGAAATTTTTCCTGAAAAAATCACTGCAGAGGAGGTCTCGCTATGAACATTATCAGAGGCACATACACTCATGCCCGGGTCGCCCTGGTGTACGGCGAACCGGGCATCGGGAAGACCACGCTGGCCGCGCGGGTCGGTGGAATCCGCCCCACGCTGCTGCTGGATCTAGAAGGCAGGTCCGGTCACGTCAACGTGGACCGCGCCATCATCGACGACTGGCAGAGCCTGCGCGCGGCGCTCTCGGAGGCGCAGCGCCTGCCGTACGACATCGTCTGCGTCGACACGCTGGATCGCGCGCAGGACCTGGCCACACAGGCCCTGCTGCAGGCCCGCGGATGGGACTGCATCGAGGCACCAGGGTACGGCCGAGGTTACGTCGAGCTTCGCTCGGCCATGCTGGCCCTGGCCGACGATATCGAGGCCCTGCGCCAGAGTGGACGCGGCATCCTCCTGCTAGCCCACGCCATGCGCCAGCGGGTAGAGGATCCGGTGCACGGGGAGTGGGACCGCTGGAGCGTGAAGCTCCACGACGCGGCCCGCAGCAGTGTTGCCGCGCTGTTCATCGAACGGGTCGATGTGATCGCCCTGGCCGCGTGCGCCGTGGGCCGCGACGACGCGCGGGCCGCGCGCCTTGGCGAGCGGATGCTCTACACCACGCCGCACGCAGGGCGCCTGACCAAGTGCGTGTGCGAGCCGGTGGACATGCCGCTGGACCAAGCCCCAGCATGGATCGCGGACATCCTGCAGCCGGCTGACCCGAATCGAGAAAAAATTCTCGAAATCGGCAGGCAGGTGCTTGAGCGGTTCCACGGCAACCGGCAGGCACTGTCCGCGTACCTGCGCGAGCGCGGGCTGTCCGCGCGGGCCATGACCCTGGAGGACTGGCAGGCCGTGCTGGCCGGTACAGAGGAGATCCCGGAATGAGCTGGGTGGACGACTGCATCGAGGACCTGGTCGACCGCGATGCTGTCGACATCGACGACGTGCGGGACATGGTGCACGGACTCTCGCGTATACACGACTGGATCGCTCGCCAGGCCGCGGAGCGCATCCTGCTGGACCTGCGCTGGGCCGATGATCGCGAGGGCGTGCGCGAGGTAGCGGACCAGTGGCTGCCCGTCCTCATGGACGCGCAGGAACTCATGGATGGCGTGGCCTGCGCGCGGGTGGCCATCATCGTCGGTTGCCTTGAGCGCGTGCTGGACGCGCTGAACGACATCGAGTATGAGCAGACGCTGTACGATCTGGAGAGACTGCTGCGCGCCCTGCTGGGCAAGCGCGAAATGAAAGGAGATGACGATGAACGTGAGTGATTTTCTCGCGCGCTCCGCGCGTCACGCGGCTATGGCCACGAGCGACGACGATCGCTCGCCGCTCGCGCTCGGCGCGCGGGCCATCGCGCTGCGAGCCGCGCTGGACGATCTGCGCGATGGCGTGATCGGCCTCATCGCTGGAGCGGATATCGTGGGCGGCGACGCATCAGCATGGCTCTCGCTCGCGCGGCTGGTGGAGGCCCCTGACGATGTGATTCTGTCGCTCGCGGACGCGGCGTTTGCCGCGGACGATGAGCAGGGCATCGAGGCCCGCGCGCTACACGTGCGCGCGGCACAACAGGCCGCCCGGACACACGCACGCCTGGCAGGCATGGAGGACACGGCATGAGCGATGACATCGACATCATGATTGGGAGCGGAGCGCGAGACGAGCGCGCGCCGATGGATCCGGGGCGATACCCGGCGATCATCGAGGACATCGAGGTCGAGCCCGACGGACAGGGGCGCGGCGTCTGGCTGCGGGTGACGTGCAGGCTGGACGATGGACGCGCGTGGAGAGACCGCGTGCCAACGTGGGTGGCGTGGCGCGTGGACCAGCTGCTCAACGCCGCCACGGGCTCGTGCGATCCGGTGCCCCTAGGCACCGCCATTCCCTCCATGCTCGGGAGGAAGGTCGAGCTCGAGCTGCGGCCATCGACACGCGGCCCATGGCTAGACGCGCGGTTCCGCAGACCACGCGGGACAGAGAGGGTCTCGCCTCCGCTGGAGAAACAGACGGGCGATGAGATCCCATTCTAATCGATCTGGGCCCGAGGCTCTAGTCGTGCGCGATATCCTCGCGTGGGCCAGGTACGATCCCCGCGTGAGGCTGTGGCGCAACGACGTGAGACCCGGTGGAGTGGGCGGTCACGGGGTCTCAGGCCTCGGGCCCGGGTCCCCCGATCTCGTGGGGCACGTGGTCATGACCCTGCCCGACGGCCGCCGGATCGCCCGCGCGCTGTACGTCGAGTGCAAGCGTCCTGGTGGTGGCGTGCTCTCGCCAGCGCAGATCGCGTGGCTCGAACAGGCGCGGCGGGACGGCGCGGTCGTGGTGGTCGCGCGCGACGTGGCGGACGTCATCGAGGCCGTGGATGAGGCGGTCACGGCCTCGAGTAGGTGACCACGCGCTGCTGGATGACCGGATATCCGACCGCCTCCACGATGTACATCGGAGGTAGGTCGTACGCGCTGCCGCCCGCGCGCGCCCACTGCCCGGCCAGGGCACTGATCGATGCGACCCACGCGGCGCGCGCGGCCTCGTCGTCCACGTACTCCGTCACGGTCCACACGCGCTCGCGCTCATCCAGCGCGAGGTAATCGATCGTGTAGTGCGCGTCGTGTGGCGGGTTGACTCCGGGCCCGGCCCAGGTAGCCAGGTAGTACCGATCGCCCGGCTCTCCGTGCGGCCCGGTGATCGCGTAGCCCGGAGCGGACATCTGTATGTCCGCGTAGCCGCGCGTGTCATCATAGGGCACGCGGATCTGCCCGGCGCGCGTCACGAACGGCCCGCGATCCAGCGTGGTCGGCGCGTGGAGCAAAATTGGGTCGTCGCCGTTCGGCTGATAGGCCATGCCAGGGATAGGCTCAATCAGGACGAGCTCGGCGTCCTCCCACTCCGGATCTATGATGGGGACAAGAGGCCAAGACTCGCCTCCCCAGAACCAGTACCGATCCTGATTCCGTCGGAGATCCTCCACGAGCGCGACGCCCGCCGGATGAAACGGGCACGTGACTGAATGCCCGCCGGAGAAGATCCCTGTCCACGAGCAGGCGTCGTATCGTCTGTAGCCGCCAGAGAGCGGCTCGCCGAAATACACGTCGCTCTCATCCGCCGCGAGGATCCAACCCTCCGGGCCAAGGAAATACACTCGGTCCGGATCTTTTGTTACCTTGAGACCGCCGCGTAGGCGGACGCCCATATAGACGACCTCGGTCACGTTCTCGCGCGCGGGCCTGCGCAGATACCCCTCGATGATGGTCGGGCTGATTATTCCGTCGTATCCCCCAGCCCACTCCGGCCGCGATCTGGCCAGGCCGACGGAGGGGCGCTCCTTCGCCACGGCGACCGCGTACCCGCTGGGCAGGACGCCTGCCCAATGGTGGGTGACCTGTGTGGGCGGTGGTGGCGGCGCGGAGTACGTGATCTGGCGGATCGACCAGCACATCAGCAGCGCCATGCTCGCGATCACGTAGGCGTCCTGATGCGACTGCCGATTCATGGCGAACGGCCTGGGCGGGACGGTTGTGTCAATCATATCCATGATGACGGTTCGGCTCGGCGGCGGATCGGGGCTCGGATGATGCGAGCGGGAGATGTTCTCGTCCAGTATGTACGCCGAGCATCGTCCGCGCCTGATCAGCAGGTGGAGCATGTGCCCGGCGAGCGACCGCGGGTATTGCGTCGTGATATAGACCGTCTGCTGCGTCCAGGACAGCTCGATCAGACACTCTCCCTCCTCGTACGCCTCGCCGAGAAGATAGAACGGATCGCCGGCCGTCGGCGTGAACATCGTGCCTTCGAACGCGATCCCGGGCTGCACGCGCAGCCGGCTCGCGTAGCCATACACGTGGCCCTCACTGTCTGGCCAGAACCATCGGTGTGTCCTCTTCGCGTTCGACGGCAGAACACACGCGCGCCAAAGCCAGTAGGATAGCCACTGCATATGTGGGATAGACCGTAGCGGCACGGCCCGGTGCGGCCGCGGCGGATCATCCGTTATCGCGCGCGTGTCCCGCGTGAGTAGCGCGAGAACGTCTTTCGCGACGCTGTCGGCCGAGAACAGCTTTTGCGCGATGTCCGACCCGGCCCAATAGACCGTCATGATGTATCCGCCAGGGAGTTCATGCTGCCGCGTGGCCTCGAGCGTGGCCCAGCCGCCGCCCCAGTCACGCTCGAGTTCGGACTCGGTAGCCGCGGGTACGATGTACGATCCGCTCATGTCATTACGTCCCTGGCTGACCGTCCAGCCAGGTCCAGTTCTGCAGAGGCGTCCAGCGCGACTGCCCTGGGCACGCGGCCCAGAGTTGATTGTCGCCCGTCCCACCGCGCGCGCCGTCGACCCACCACACGAACCGCGGACGATCCGTTGGGATCGGTGGTAGTTCCTTCACCTCGTCGATGCCGATATACGCTGGAAACCCGCTCGTGCTCGGCGCGCGCGTCGACAGTGTGACGCCTCCGCTCGTGCGTATGCTCGACGTGCCCACGCCAGCGTGGATGCGGTCCAGCACCGCCTCGACGACGCGATTCAGCGCGTCTGCAGTGAGCACGTCTCCAGCGCGCGCGCGGTCGCTCATGACTGGACCTCCGTGTAGAGCGCGGGGACAGTGTACCAGTCCACCGCTGGCTGGAGCGGGTACGCGCACGGCACCGCGTCAGGCGGAGTGACACCATTCGCGTCGGCCCATATGACCATCGTGTCCCATGGGCCCACGCCCGCGGGGAACACCTCGTTCGTTCCCGCGCCGAGCAGCGAGAGTTCGCCCATCAGCAGCGAGCTGTCCGGCCGCACGGGATCCGCGCGAAAGCCGCTCACGAGCAGCCACCGCGGGCCCGCGGTGACCGTGTTCGCGGCCGCGTCGAAGGCCTCGCTGAGATCCACGCCCGCGAGATTCACCGTGCCCACGAGATCCGCGAGCGAGGCGGCCTCGCTTGGCGTGACGAGCCTCCGCATCACGATCTCGACCTGGCCACGCACGCGCTGCACCTCGTGCAGGCGCGGAGTCTGCTCGCCATAGTACGAGAGGATGAGGCTCCCGTTCGCGTCGCGGAACGTCGACAGCGTCGACGTCGACGCGCGCATCGAGCCTGTCCAGTAGTACCCGAGCGCGCGCCTGGATCGCATCGTTACCGTGACCTGTGCCATGCCAGGCCCTGTCGCGCGGGCGGTCACCTCGCACGGCTCGTAGGTCGATGTGCTTGCCGTGTTGTTCAGCATTTTCAGCGCGGCCAGGCGCGCGAGCGCAGCGTTGATCGTCGTCGACGCCGTGGACTGCACGACGTAGGTGTGCGTGACCGCCTCGTCGCGTCCGCGCACGCCGCTCGTGTCGTGCTCCTCATAGGTGTTGATTGTGATCTCTTCGAGCGTATCGCTCGCGCCGGGCATGTCGTCAAGGTAACTACCTGTGTATGATGTCATCTCGTAGGCCATCTGACTATCCTATCATTGCTACATGCCTGCGATAGGCGATCTGCTCTACCAGCATAGCGATACGCTGCTGTATGCTGACCTGCTGCTGTGCCGCGCTAGCCACGGCCACCTCGCCGAGGAATCGCGCGGCACCCGGGTCCGTCGTCGAGCCCAGCGTACTGGGCGCGCTGATCGTCACGCGCGCGGCCTCGCCCATGAGCGAGTCCAGTTGCCGCTCAAGATCCGGTACGCCGAGACCCTCTAGCCTGTTGCGCCACGCCTCCTCCGCCTGTCTCGCGGCCTCGTCGTTCGCGCGCGTCATATCGTCCAGGGCGCGCTGCTGCTCCTCGGCCAGGCGCTGGTACTCCTCGTCCACGCGGGCGAGCACGCGCGCCATAGTCTCGTCGTCGAGAAAGCCCTGGGCGTTGAGCAGGGCGGCCTGCACGGCATCGGCCTGCGCGCGCTCCAGCGGCGTGGCCATGCGCTCGCGGATGCGGTCCGCCTCCTCGCGCATGCGCTCGACCTGCGGAGCGAGCGCCTCCATCTCGCGAAGCATGTCGCTGAGCCCAGAGCCCGGCGTCTCGCTCGCGCCACCCACAGCGGCTAGGGCGTCGGCCTGGGCCTGTGCCGCGTCGCGCGTGGCCGCGGCCGTGTTCTCGTATCCAGCGCGCGCGCGGTTGAGCCACGACACGATCTCTGCCCACGCCTCCGCGTGCGCCTGGAGCACGGGCGCGGCGTCCGCGTACAGGCCGGCGAGGAGGGCCTGCAATGACGCGCTGAACGTGGTGAGCGAATCGTTCGCGGCCTCGACGCCGAGCGCGGCATCGTCGCTGAAGCCCATGCCAAGCCGGTCGATCGCCTCGCGCGCCTGGTCCACGCCGGACGCGAGCTCGATCATCTGCGCGCCACCGCGCCCGAACATATCGAGCGCGAGCCGCGCACGCTCAGCGGGATCGCTTACGTCGCGCAGTGCGCTCAGCACGGTGTACAGCGAGGCACTGAGATCATCCGTGTCGATGTCTCCCGCGCTGAGCCCGAGCGCGCGCAGGGCCTCCGCGGCGGGTCCCGTGCCACGGGCGATCTCCGCGGTGAGCCTGGTCATCGCGCGCTCGGCCTGGCTGATGCTCACGCCGCTGTACTCTGCCGCGAGCCTGAAGGCCTGCATCTCGGCGGTGGACATGCCCAGCCTGCGCGCGGACTTCGACGTCTCATCGAGCGCCTGGCCGGCCGCGTACATCGCCGATGCCACGCGCGAAAATCCATATGCGGTGAGCGCTGTCTGCAGCAGGTTCCACGCGCCGCGCAGCGACGAGGCCGCGGACTCGACCCGCTGCAGCGACGCCTGCGCCTGGGCCATGCCCGCGCGTAGTTGCGTCACGTCGCTGAGGATCCTGACGGAGATATCGCTGAACTCAGGCATTGCCGCTCATTCCCTTCAGCGCGTTAGCCAGCGCCTCGGCCTGCGCGCGCACGGCGTCGTCGTCAATCTCGCGCGAGCCATCATCGGGTGGGGCGAACCACCCGGGCAGGCAGTCGCGCGTCGTGACGCGCGCGCCCGCGGCGCGGAGCGTGGACGATGCGATGAGCGCGGCGAGCAGGTCGAGATGCTCGGGCCCACACGGCCGCGTGTCCGCGTATCGCGCGAGACGCATCACGTCCAGCGCGCTCATGCGCTCGACATCGCTGGGTGGCACGCGCAGCATCACGGCGATCCTGCATGTGAGGCGCTCTGAGACATCGTAGGGTCCGGTGGAGTGATCATCTCCGCGGCACGACGCACCGCGTCGAGCACATCGCTCGCTGGCATCTCGTCCACGCGCTCTGGGCTCACGCCCAGGGCGAACGACGCGAGCAGGCGCATGCGCTCGAGCTCGTCCTGCGCGCGCATCACCTGCATGTACTGAGCCCACGTGATAGACATGTATGCCCTCCTATATCAGCATCTCCAACTCAACGAATCCTTCAAGCGATTGCCGCGCGCGGCCGCGCGTGCCAGCCGAGACGACAGTGCACGGGCCCATGGTGTACGTCGCAGACTCCACCGCGAGCGTAACCGTGGACACGCTCGATAGGAGCGTAAGGCCTTCTGGCAGCGCGGCTCCCATCCACGTCACGCGCATGCGCACGCGCTTGTGCGAGTTCCTGGACACGCGCAGGAGGCCGTTCAGGTCCTTGCCCGTGTTGTACTCGCGCGCGATCCTGCGCAACGGAACGTCCTCCTCGTCGATGCTCCACTCGATGGACGTTGGGTAGATCTGCACCGAGGTCTCGCCTGTCGTCAGCGTCAGCGTGACGCTCGCGACGACGGGGCTATCGCCTACGACATCAGTCATCTCATCCGCTCACGCTCTCGAGGGTGATCGAGCCCTTCCACAACTCCCGCGCGCGGCCGGACACGCTGATCGATTTCACGCGCATCGTCGCAGCGTTCACGATCGTATCTGAGCCCGCTGCGAGGGTGACGCTGACGTCGCTGTTCACGGTTACCGTGGGCCGCTCCGGCGCGATCCATTCGCAGGTCAGCGTGGTCGTCGTCGACGAGAGATACGCCACGCGCGTGTTGTCCTGCATATGCGCAGCGTACTCGCTATCGCTCGAGATCTCGTACGATATCGACGTGGGGTACACGGTATCGCTCCCCAGCGTGAGCGTGGTGCTGGGTACACTAAACGAATCGCCTATCGTCGCCATGTGCATCTATCTCCTTCTCGCGCGCAGGCCGCGCGCGGCGATGCGCTCGATTTGTTCTTCGAGCGCGAGTCTGTACCTCGTGATAGCCTCCGCGCGCCCAGCCTCCACGGCCTCGCGCATGAAGCCAGTGCGCCTGTCGATGATGCGCGCGTAGATCGCGGGGTTCTTCGCGCGCGGCCCGCGCTTGCCGCGCACGCTGACGCGCATCGAGCGCACGCCCACGATATGCGCGCCTTCGCGCGAAACCTCGCGCACGCCGATGGATTTTTTCAGCGCGCCCGTCACGACGGGCGCGGAGCCCTTCGCGTCCTTCGCCACGCTGGTCGCCACGCGCCTGGCCGCGTTGCGCACGGCCGCGCGCGCGCCGCGTTCGCCCAGGTCGCGCAACTGCGAGCGCAGGATGTCGAGACCCGTAATGGTGACCGTGGCCATCGCTCAGCCCTCCACGTCCAGGCGCACGCGCATGCGCAGGAGCGCGCTCATGCCGTCCTGCGTGACCGCGTCATCCGTCACGCGCTCCCACGCCCACGATGACACGGGGAGTGCCTGCGCGAGGATGCTCGCGATCTGCGCGGGCGAGAGATAGGGCGCCAGGCTGTACGCGCCAGTGTACGGAACCTGCGATGGAGCGCGCATCAGAACGATGATCTCATCGCACGCCCACGCGTCCGCGCGCATGGTCATGCGCGTGAAGCGCGCGCCCTCGTCCGAGACCCACACCTCGTTCCACCCGATCTGGCGCGGGTCGTCTGCGATGTCTATGCCCGCCGCGGCGAGCGCGGCGCGCGCGGTGTCCGCAGTGATGCTCATAGCGCCCCGGCCTCCTCCACGCGCTCGATGGTAAGCGCGAGCGATCCACCGATGGTCTCTCGCGAGGCGATGTCGTACATGGCGTCCGCGCTGATACCCTGCGCGGCGCTGGGCAGACCCGAGGCGAGGACCGCGGTCGCGCGGTATACGGTCCTCGCCCCTGACTCGTCGATGTCACGTCGCTCATCGAGCACGACCGCGGGGATGGGCGCGGACAGCCCGATCCACGTCCCACCCACGCGATACGTGTTGACGCTCACCGCGCGCGCGTGGCCACCCAGGACCAGCACGCGCAGGCTGTCGTACAGAGTCACGCTCACGCGCTCAGCACCCCGTTGATCACGCACCCGAGCTTCGTGGACACCACGACCATGTCCGAGTTCGCGCGAGCTCGCACGTACTGCGAGCGGGTGCGCTCGTCGTAGTAGGTCTCCACGACCCAGCCGTCCTCGGACGCGCCCTCTCCCTCCCAGTAGACGGTGCGCAGCGCGGACGCCGCGCCGGGCCCGTCGCCGGGCTGGGCGGCCACGCACAGGAACGCCATGGTGCGGGGCCAGACAGCCGCTGGGGTGTTGCCGGCGACGACCGTGGATTTCACGACCCGATCCACGCCGAGCAGCGCCCCGAGGGATTCCTCCACGGCGCGGGGTCCGCGATCACGCAGCGCCGCCACGCGATCACGCAGCGCGGGATGTCCCAGCAGGGTTTCCCACGCGGCGGCTCCAACCGCGAGCAAGTTCGGGTACGCCCCGCTGGCTTCGCGGACTTTCGCGGCCGCGGCCATGACATCGGCCGCGGGATCCGATGCGGCGGCGCTCCACGCGGAAGCGGCGGTGTGCGCGAGGAACGACGATGAGGTGATCTTGTCTACCGCCGCGGCCTCCGCCAGCGTGTCGATCAGCCTGCGGCACACGCGCGCCCCATCGATGAGCGCAGACTCGGGCAGGCGCAGAGAGAGGTCGACAGCCGCCTCCACCCCCGTCGGGACGCACGCGAAAGGCACGCCGACGTACGCGCCGGTCGCCTGCGCGTACGGCTGGCCGGGGATCTTCGCCGCGTCGAATCCCGTGCCCGGCGTGCTGGCCGCAACGGGCAGTACCTGCAGTTGACCGCCCCGCTCACGCACGGTCAGCATCGGGGCAGCGCTGGTGTGGGCGACGTAGTACTGCCCACCCTCGTTGAACGCGTCGAGCAGTCCCTGCTGGATCAGTGAACCACTTGCATAGTCCAGTGCCATGTCATGTTCTCCTTATCTGATGATGTTGTTTTCGCGCCAGTAGCGCGCCCATGCCTGCGCCAGCGGGATGCCGCGGGCCTCGGCCTCGCGTCGCACGATCTCCCGCGCGGACACCGGGTCCGCGGTGATCGGCTCAACGGGCGCGACGGGCTCGGTGGTGGCCGCGGGCGACGCACCCGCGTGCTCATCGAACCAGAACGCCTTGGCCTCGGTCAGCGTCCATCCCTCGCGAATCGCGCGGGCAGCGAATGACGCGTCGCGCGAGAAGGTCTCCATCAATGCCGCGCATCGCTCGCGCTCGATGTCGGCCGCCGATGCCTCGCGTGCCGCCTCGGCGGGCGCGTCGGCCTGCGCGCCAGCGGGCGTGGTGATCGCCTCCGGTTCTTCCGCGGCCGCCATGGCCACGGTCTCTACTACGGTCTCACTCATGATCGGATCCTCCTGGTTGTCAGCAATCTCTGTGGTCGCGTCGACCGCCACCTCATCCACTAGCCCCACGCTGAGCGCTCGCGATGCCACCCACGTGCGCCCCGTCGCGAGCACAGCAACGTCCTCGAGTCGCATGCCACGGCCGGCGGCGACGGCGGCGATGAACTGCGCGTGCAGGTCCGCGATGTTTTGCGTCTCCGCGTCGATCTGCTCGCTGGTGATGCGGTCCAAACCCATGCCCTTGTGCGGGCCCGAGCGCACAACCACCGGCGTGATCCCCGCGTCGCGCAGCGCCTCGCTGCGATCGTAGTAGACGCGATACACGCCGATGCCACCGACCTCGCTGAGCGGTCGCGCGGAAATCTTCTGCGCCGCGCTGGCGATCCAGTACGCCGCGGACGCGCACAGGCCATCCACGCGGGCGCTCACGACCACCCCCTCGTCCCGCAGGCGCATCAGCTTCGCGTGGAACACGTCGAGTCCTTGCGCCACGCCACCGGGCGAGTCGATGATCAAACGTACTTCTCGCAGACCGCTGGCCTCGTCGATGGCGGCAATGATCTCATCGATCGGCGCGCACCGCATTCCCACCACGCGCGTGGGGAGCACCACGCCCTCGACGCGGATCGTGAGAACGTCACCTTCGAGTGTCGCCACGGGATCCGGGGCGTCGTCCGGCGCGGCGGTCGTCGCCGCCGCGCGATAGGCCTCCAGGGCCTCGATCCACGCTTCAGGCAGGCACGCGACGAACCTCGTGCTCATGGATACGGTCATATCACATCCTCCGTCGCTCGCGCTCCGGCGCGCACGGCCAACTCTGTCTTACCCGGCGCCAGTCCGGCAAACCTCTCCCACGGCACCGACACCCCCGTGCGCGCCTCAATCTCGCGCGCCGCCTCGATAGCCCGCTCGATATCTCTCGCGACGTGGGCCCGGGTCTCCTCCGGATCCGCGCCGAGCCGACGGATCTCATCACTGTATGAACTCAACCCGCGATCCAGACGAACGGCGGCGGTCTCCGCCTCCGCCTGTGGATCAGCCCACGGCAACGCCGGGGCCACCGCGTCCCATTTCGCGGGAATGCCCCACGACGCGACGCGCTGCAGCACGCGAGAGAACCGCGCGCGACGACGACCGAACCACGCGTTCGCCGCGGCGAGCGCGGCGCGCGACTGCGAAAAGTTGCTTTGAGTCCAGTCCAAGAGTACCACCTCCAGCGGCAGCCCGATACCCTGTCCGATCACGCGCAGGTACATGCGCAGCCCATCGGGGAACGAGCGTCCGGGGATCGCGCGGTCCACGATGGAGAGCGAGTCGCCAGGCCTCGCCTGCCACACCATGCTGATATCATCCTCGAGCACCTCGATGTCCTCGGTGTTGACGTCGCCCAGCGGAGCGCCAGCGTCGCTCGACAAAACCGTCGCGACAATTTTAGACTGCAGTCTCCACGCGCGGGCCTCGCTGTCGAGCACGTCCTGCACGTGCTGGATGACTGGGAAAGCCGCCTGCAGCAAAGGGATCCCACGCCTCGCGCTGGGCTGATCCGCGTCGATGACCCACGCCAGGGCCTCGGCCGGAACGCGCCTGGTCTCGCCTCTCGCGTAGCCCGCGACGGTGACCGCCGTTACGCCGCCCCCCGCGTCCCGCTCGACCTCGTCAATCATCTCGCTCTCGACCACCTGCACGCCCAGCGTGGTCCACGCGGCGATGGCCTCTCCCGTGAGGATCCACTCGCGCGCCATTACGCGCGCGATATCGTCCAGGGATTCTCCTCCCGCTCCGCACGCGGAGGCCCACCCTCGCATGGCGTCCTCGAGCGCGTCCGCGCCGGGCTCTCTCGCCTGCAGGGTCCACCCGCACCCTATGGCCTCGGCTATGCGATCCACGATGCCGCGGTAGATCACGCTGTCTCGGTATAGCTGCCTGCTGATGGCGATCAGCGACGGCCTGGCCCACGAGGCGATGGCGTCGCCTGACACGCGCATGGCGGCGGGGATCGACACGCGGCGGATACTGCTGTAACTCATCTCACTCGCCTCCACCTCGAGCCGCGCGCGGCCCGAGCGTCATAGCCCAGGTATCGCCGGATGGCCGCGAGCTCCGTCTCGATGCGCTCATACGAGACGTTCAGCGATCCCCCGGCGATGGTCTGCGCCCTCCTGGCGTAGATGTACTCGAGGGCCTCGAGCGCGGACAGCGCCGCTTCCTGGGATTGCTCCCAGGGCAGCGACGCGTCGTACTGAGCCCAGGCCTGGTCTATGCTCGCTATGCTCATGCTAGCACCTCACTAGTAGACTATCACAGCGTAGCCTGCATGTCAAGTCCATCGTGACGCGCCGCGCATATCACAGTGTACATGCCCGTCTGCATAGTCGCCCTTCACGTAATCGAAAAACCTCCGCGCGTGCTCCGCGAGGACCTGCTGCGGGACCTGGTGGCCGGAGCGCGTGACGGCGTACAGGTCCGCGGCGATGCCTCCGTACCGTGGCAGGTGCTTCGAATCACGCGCGACGAGACCGCCCTCATCCGCCCAGCCGAGCCGCGCGGCGAGGCGCACCTGGTCCGCCTGGGTGCGCGTGCCGGACGTGACGCGTATCAGGACCTCCTCGCCGAGGGCCTCGCCGAGGGCCTCGCGCAAGCGCTCCAGCGCGTACAGCAGGGCAGGATGGACGATGGCGATACCATCTGCATTCGCGAACTCTCGCAGGCGAAAATGCGATCCTGTGGGGGGCTCGACGCTGAGCCACACGTCGCCCGGGAGCCTGCGCTTCAGTTTAGTCTCGTATGTCGTGTCAGTGAACATGGCCTGTCTCCTCTACCTGTTCACGCGCACTATCCTACGCACCCTACGCTGTCTACTGAAAGTAGTGAGGCTAGGCTGACTAGCCTGCTTGATTTCGCTGGTCTCGTCGCCTGCCTCGTCATGCTCGCCTGCCTGCGTGACCTGCCTGAGCGGGTCAGACGCGACAGGCTCGCTGACGCGCCAGGCCAGCAGGGCTAGCGCGGTCGCGTCGAGCCAGTGATTTTCGCGCGCGCCGAGCTTCTCGTACACCACGCGCCCGCGGCGTTCCGAGGCCACCTCCGCGGACAGATGCCGGAGGAACATCTCGTGTTCATCAGGCTGTCCGAACAGCGTGAGCCTGCCCGCGCGGCTGATCTCATGCAGCGCGCGCTTCGACGCGTCCGCGTCATGCACCACGCCCTCAAGTCGGGCGATGTGCCAGCCGTCGCCCTCGCGTGGGCGCGGCTTTCCTGGCGACCAGCGCGGGCCTCGATACACCGTTGTGGGCCTACCCACGCAAGGGGTCCATCCCAGCGCGCGACAGGCCTCGCGCACGGCCCGCGGCTCGTAGCCCGAGTCGACGAACACCGCGGCGGTGTCCACCCGCGCGCCATCGCCCTCGCGGATCCATCCAGAGGCGACGAGGCTGTGTAGCCTACGCAGGCCCGCGTACACGCGTGCCGCGTCGGACGACGCGTCAGGCGTCTGCAGCACACCGTACGCGAGCACGTGCGCGCGATCGCCCGCCGGGCACAGCGCGGTCCAGTGTATGCGCCGCGCGCCCACGTCCACGCCAACGTACACGCGCTCACCATCGCGCGGGATCACCCCGCGCTGCAGCGCGGTGGAGGCTGATGAAACGTCGATGCTGATCGTCGCGTCGGGGGGCGGCGGCGGCGGGGTCGCCCACATCTGCTGGGCGAGCCGCCGGCGCAACGCCTCACTGTCGGGCCTGCGCGCGGCGAGCCATTCCTCGCGGGCGACGTAGCCCGCCGGGAGCAGCATGTTCTGCGCGGCTGTGTAGCGGATGCCGAGCGTTGCCGCTCCGGGATCCTCGTGCGTGATCCGCCCGGCTAGCAGCGATATCCGACGCTCTCTCTCGCTCCACCTTGCTCCGCACGCGGGGCAGGCATAGTACGCGCTCGCCTCGGCCTCGGCCTCTGTGGCGGCCTCCTGCCAGCCCCGCAGGTGCTCACGATCAAGCGTGACGAACGCCCGGCACATCGGACACCGATGCTCGACGCGGCCGCGCGATGAGGCCTGGTACGCGTGCCAGATCCATCCCACCTCGGTGCTGACGGTGCACTCGTAGTACTCGCGGGCCTGCGTGCCGTACGCAAGCAAGCGCGCGCGCATCTGCGAGATCGGATCCGCCTCGGGCGAGGTCGGGCGGATCTCGCCGTAGCCATCGGTCTCGGTACAGCACAGCGCGCGGCAGGTGATCGCGGCGCGGGACTTGTCGCGCGCTGTCCCGCTCAGCACGTGCAGCGTGCCCGCCTGCGTCAGTTCGACGCGGCCCATGCCCGTGTAGTGCAGCCCCCCGCGTCCGCTGCGCGGGAGATGGCGAGCGAGCGTGGGAGAGGCTTCTAGCGCGGGCCTGATCATGCTGTCCCAGCGCTCCGCAGCCAGGTATCTCGTCGGCACGCCCATGCCTACCGGCGCGCCCCGTTCGATCGCCCAGTACAGCAGTGGCACCAGCCAGCCGATCAAGGACTTTCCACTCTGTGCGGGCGCGACCAGGCATACCGCGCGCCGGTCGGTCCGGCTCATCTCGCGGAGGATCAGATCGGAGACCGGCTGCGCTGACGCGGTCAGCCGCGCGCCCGCGTGCGGACCGGACGGCACGCGGACGTGCTCGATGGCCCAGTCGTAGAGCGGCAGGATCGCTCGCGGGCGCAGGGCGAGCATAGTCACTCGATCCCGGGCGGCAGCGCGTCCCATCGGCGCAGCGCGGCCTCGATCGATCGACGGCCCGGCAGCCAGGGCGTGCCGGTCTCACGCTCCCACTCGATGAGCTTGCGCAGCCGATCCGGATGGTGCCTGGCGAGCCAGAGCCAGTCGCCTTTGCGCGACATGGGGCACAGCCAGCACGACGCGCGGTTGAGACCCATCGCGTAGATCGGATTGCGCGGCAATCCGTACTCGTCGAACAGCGCCTCTAGCCTGGCCAGGTCGATCCCGCGCGGGATGAGCGGCGATCGCATCGGCGGCCTAACGCTCGCGTGCCGCGCGACCTCGTCCGCGCGGATCCCGACGATGATGTCGGTGGCGTTCCGTATCAGCCTACGCTGCGGATCGCGCTTGATTTTCCCCGTGCACCACCGCCGGATCATCAGCGGCGGTCCGATGCGCTTTGCTTCCTCGAGAATATCGATCGGCGGCGGCATGCGATGGATGGTCCGGCCCCAGTGCGCCTCGAGCGCGTCCAGGTAGTCGTAAGTCTCATCGTGCTCGTAGCCGGAATCGCAGAACAGCAGCAGGGCCTTCTCCCAGGTCTCCGGTTCCTCGCGCCGGATGATCTCGGCGGCGAGCGCCGAGTCTCGCCCACCGCTGACCATGATGACAGTCCCGTCGCTCATCGTACGTCCTCCACGGCGATCCGCACGCCCGCCTCGTCGAGGCGGCGCGCCCACCACGCGTCCATGCCCTCCAGCGCGTCCGCGAGCGCGGCCGCCGGGCCGGGCCCATACGCGCTGTCCAGGTGTCTGGCGCACGCGTCTAGCCGCGCGCGGAGCTCGCCGATCAGGTCATCGCACAGGTATCTCGGGATCAGCCGGCCGGCCAGCGCGTCGGCCCGTAACCGCGCGGCCTCCGCGTCGGCCTCAGCGCGGATGGTTTTCGCGATGGCCAGGCGCGCGGCGAGGTCGTCGGGAGGGGGCGTGGAGGGGTGATTTCCTTGGGTGGAGCGCGTAGCCGACCCCGGGCGAACCCCCCCGGAAGGACCCATGGATTTTTTTTTGCTCATAGCACCCGGCCCGCCAAGCTCGCGAGGACGCCCGCCAGCAGCGCGGAGGCCCACCGGATGGCCTCTGAGACCGCCGTGTTCTTCGCCTCGAGCGCGGCGATGCGCTCGAGGATACCCCTCGCGCCGTTGCCCCGCACGGCCCGCGCGAGGTCGTCCAGCGTCTGCTCCAGTCTCATCAGCCTAGTCTCCTGAGTACACCTATGCTCCACCACTGTACTACTCCACTAGTGAGGCTCACGTGTCTATGAACGCTGGCCATGCTTGTTTGAGTGCGCGCGGCATTCAGGCTGGATAACCTGGTTTGCTTACGAGGCCTGTCAATCCTGGTTGTTTTCACCACCCTGTCCATCGTAGCGCTTGCGCATCGACGGGGACACGCGCACGCGCCTGCCCGTGTCCTGCCCGCTCGCCAGGTCGTACACCACGCCCTCGACGCTGTAGCCCTCATCCCCGAGCACGCGGGCGATGCTGATGGGCAGCGCGCGGGTCAGCGCCGTCCACGCCACGGCTCCCGCGGCCCGGACGGCGATTACGCGTGGCTCGTCCCGCGCGGGCTCGATACCCGCGGCGCGGGCGATGGCCTCGACGCGGTCCAGGATGGTGGCCGTAGTGTCCTCCCCGGGCGATGGGCTTGGTGAAGGAGAGGGTGATGGGTCAGGCGGATCAACAGCCGGGATCAGGTGCGTGCCCATCGCCCGGGCGAGGAGCGGCGAGATCAGCAGGGCCAGGGTCGCGGCCACGGCCGCCGCGGCGTCGATGCCCGGGATCATGCCAGGCGCCAGTGCCGAGATCGCCGCGACGACGACCGAGGCGACCAGCAGGGCCAGGCCGGACGCCGCGGCCTGTACGCGGGTATGCCTGGACGCCGCGGCCTGGCGGATCTCCAGGGCCGCGCGGATGATCTGCAGGGCGAGGCGGATGGTGCTCATGTGCGTATCCTCCGCGTATATGCTAGCACACATCACGCCTAATGTCAAGCATTTCGTCGACGACGACGGTGAGGGTGGTGGGTGGGGTGCTGGTGGTCCTCGCGCGCGCGCGGAGTACGCCTATGCACTACCACCGTCGTCGTCGTCGGATATATACACACCTATGCACTAAGACTATGAGTTCTCGCTAGGGGTGGGGGTAGGGGGGGATATAAGGAAGGGGGTATATAGGGGGAAACCATTCAAGGGGGGGGAGGGGGAGGGGTGGCGGCCGGGGCGATGCGGCATGGCGGATGCATAGCAAGGGGCGTGCCGATAACCTGGAAGCGGAAGCGGAAGCGGGGTGCCGGTTCCGCGGGCTGGCACGCGCGTTGCTGCACGCGCGCGGGCAGGCACGGCGGACGGGCACGGGCGGCCAGGAGCACGCGCGGACGGGCGGTCCGGACAGTGTAATCCAGATTACAATGCGGCACGGCGCGCAAGACGGGTCGCGCGAAAAATTTTTCGCGGCACGGCGCGCGGCACGGCATAAGTCGCTGAAAATATGCGGCTTACGAAGCAAAAAATTTTTTGAAATTTTTTGTGCAAACCCCTTGACTTTTGTGCACGGATGTGCTACAATAGTTTCAGACAGTTGAACGGAGGTCACCTCCCCGGCGCGGGGCCGGGGCGGCGCAACAGCAACAGCAAGAAGGAGAACGAGAGATGACGACGACGACGACGACCTGGACCATGGACGCGGTGGTGGACGCGATTGCGGCTGACG
>ENA-UOYA01001720-UOYA01001720.1-activated-sludge-metagenome-genome-assembly--contig:-NODE-1720-length-22449-cov-7.156470_pt1 | contig 22449 bp, 19 predicted proteins | sample MGYA00238163_ERZ764804 | MGnify/ENA primary metagenome ERZ764804 (study PRJEB28919, sample SAMN05720223) | activated sludge metagenome | isolation source: Anaerobic digester | place: Hong Kong... | reverse complement strand
TGGTTCGTCACTGACCGGCTTCGTCTTCTTCTCTCACTTCATTCCGTTCTCCTCATTGTGCCGGAGAACGTTTACACACTCTTTAGGACACCCTCGTCAATTGCGCCGATAATCCTTACGACATAGTCCTGATTCAGAGTGTTATTATCCAGTAGTCGTCATCTGTACAGGTTCCAAACCCCAACAAGGGTAGTTCATGTGTTCGACGATTACTTTGGGAAGCTTACTCGCATTTCTACAGGTGCGTATGCCTGGCAACGCGACCTATTTGAACGATTTACCCATGGTCAGTTCCCGCCGTCTTTGAATCTGCCAACTGGCTTGGGCAAGACCTCGATCATGCCCGTCTGGCTCCTGGCGCTAGCCGCAGCCCCGGGTATCGTGCCACGACGTTTGGTGTGGGTAGTGGACCGACGCGTGGTAGTGGATCAGGCCACGGCGGAAGCCGAAGCGCTGGCCGAAGCGCTGCAAGCGCTTCCCGGCGGCGACGAACTGCGCGCTCGCCTGGACTCTCTTTCGATCGCGAGCGGCGAGGATGGTACGCTGGCGGTGTCGACCCTGCGCGGCCAGCGCGCTGACAATCGCGCCTGGAGTATCGACCCCTCCCGCCCGGCGATCATTGTTGGCACTGTGGACATGGTTGGCAGCCGGTTGCTGTTTTCCGGTTACGGAGATGGCCGCTGGCACGCACCACAGCATGCCGGCCTGCTCGGCCAGGATTGCCTGCTGGTAGACGACGAAGCACATTTGACGCCGGCGTTCGCCAAGTTGCTGGACGAAGTGCAAGCCTGCGTCGCACGTAAAGGCTTGAAACGGTTTCGCGCCATGCGTGTTTCGGCCACGCAGAGCGACAGTGACAGATACCCCGCCAGCCTTGACGCGGACTTGAGCGCTTCACCGGAGTTCGCGCGGCGGTACAACGCCAGTAAGCTGCTGCGGTTGCATCCGGCCGCCGACAAGAAAGCGTTCGAAAAGATCATGGTCGATCTCGCCACCGGCGACGCGACCGGCCGCACGCTGGTTTATGTGCGATCGCCCGAGACCGCGGTCAAACTCCGCGACTTGATCGCCAAAAGGACCGGCTCCGGGCGGATTCGATTGCTCACCGGAACACAGCGCGGCTTCGAGCGGGACCAGTTGGTGGAAGATGAAGTTTTTCGAGAATTCGCCGGCTGCGCTGTTTCGGGAGCGCCGTGCTGGCTGGTAGCGACTTCGGCGGGCGAAGTGGGTGTGAATATCTCCTCGGACCGTCTGATCACCGAACACGATACGGCCGACCACCTGCTTCAGCGATTCGGGCGCCTGAATCGTTTCGGCGAAACGCAGGGCGCGGCGCACCTGGTCTACCCGCAAGGCGGCGACAAAGACGAAGCCAAGCGCGAGGCGATGGATTACCTGCGCTCGCTGCCATCACCGGCGGCGGATGTTCACGACATCTCACCGCGCGCCTTGTTCGAGAGTCCGCCCCCTGCGGAAGCATTCGCGCCCGCGCCGCCAATGGCACGGATCGAAGAGTGGCTGCTTGACGTCTGGAGCCAGACCAGCCTTGGCGCATGCGAGGCGCGCCCGCAAGTGGCACCGTGGTTGCATGGCAGGCCGGAACCGGAGCTGCCCACAACTGAAATCGCCTGGCGTTGGGACGTGGAGTGGCTGACCAAGCCCTGCGTGGCGATTGAGGACGTCAACGAAGCGCTCGCCTGCCATCGGGTGCTCGCGCGCGAACGGCTGAAAGAGCCCACTCTGCACCTGCGCAAAAAACTGGAGCAACTTGACGGAGGCACTCCTATCCTGTGCGTGTCTTCCGACGGCACGGTACGGCGCACGACGCTCGGCGATCCAGGCCAACTCGAGTACACGCTGCTGCTGTTGCCGGTGGGGTGCGGAACCATCGTGGATGGAATGTTCTCTCCGGATGGTGTGTCGACGGCCCCCTACGATGTAGCCGATGAAGGCGCGGAACAAAGGCGCGCGCGCAGTCTCACGCCACTTGAGGATCCGGAGCTGCGATTGACGTGGCAGGTGACCGTCGAACCGGACGAGGACTCAGACGCTGAGCCGGTGACGGTGTACTACTACTCGGCGCCGCGGGAGCGCGGCGTGAGCGTTAGCCGCGATGTATACCTGGACGAACACCTGCGCGACGTCGCCGAAACCGCGCGTCTGCTGGCTTTGAAACTGGGGCTCGACGAAGAGCTGGTTCAAGCCTTCGAGCGCGCCGGGACGCTGCACGATCTTGGCAAAGCCGACGCGATCTGGCAGGACGCGATGCGCGGCGATGTGGAACATCCGCTGGCGAAGACGGCGCGCCGGGGCCGGCCGGCCCTGCTCGACGGGTTCCGCCACGAGTTAGCTTCTCTCGCGTGTGCCAGCGAAACCGGTGACCTCGCGCTGCATCTGATCGCGGCGCATCATGGATGGGCGCGCCCGCACTTTAGGCGGCAGGCGTTCAACCGCAACGCCCTTAAATCGAGCGAAGAGATCGCGCTCGAAGCCACGCGCCGGTTCGCCCGCCTCACGGCGCGTTACGGCCATTGGGGTCTGGCGTACTTGGAAGCATTATTCAAGGCGGCCGACGCGCTGGCCTCGCGCAAAGCCGAGGAGCAACCCGCCGATGCCTGAGCTACGAATCGCCATCGACCCGACCAATCCCGGCCAGTTTTACGCTTGCTGCGGGCTGGTGGAACTGTTCGATCTTCGCGGTGCCGAAACGCTGTCGCATTTCGAAGGCGACCCACTCGTCCCGAAAAGGGCGGAGTTCGTTCTCCGTAGCGAGCGTGAGCTGGATCTCACCGCGCTGCTCGCCGACCTCGCGGCCGCGCAATATGCGGTTCTCCATCACCGGGACGCGGCCATTGCACCTGTGAAAGCGCGGATCGGTTCCATCACGATCGAGCTTGACTGGTGGCTGGATTATTATCGCCAGGAAAAGAGCGAGAAGGGACTGAAGCTTTGGGCCGGACAAGTGACACCGGCGAAACTGTTCGCCGAACTGCCCGGGGTGTTACCGCGAGAAGGCAACCCAATGCAATTCGCGGCGTTGACCAAGACAAAGTTCGGCGTGGATCCGCGCGCGGCCTGGGAACCTATCAACATCGGTTTCTCGCCCAACGAACACCAAGGTGCGGCGGTGTATCCGGCCGTAGAACTGCTGGCCGCGTTTGGCCTGCAGGGGTTCCGGCCGGTGATTTCGCGGCGGGACGGCGCCGTCTACTCCGCGTGGCTCGATCCGCTTCCCAGAATGTTGTGCCGCCTATCGGGGCGGATCGGCGACCGTTCGGTTCACTATCAGTTTGATATTGAGAAGCGTGGCAGTTATCGCTTCTTCACATTCGCGGCACCAATGAAGAAAGGGAGCATGGCATGACGGACCGGTTCGATACATGGTTGAGCGACGATGGTCCCGTAGCGCTGGTGATACGGGAGTCCCTGGTCGCGGTGACGGGCAAAGACGGCGTGATCTTTCCACCGACGTTCGCGCCCGACCAAGAGAGCACCGATAAGAAGGCCGGCTACATTATTGATGACGGCATCTGCCTAATGGACACGGTGGGCTCGCAGGCAAACCGTCTGGAGCCTATTTTCAAACAGGAGCCTTACTGCAAGCTCGTGCCAAAGGTTACCGTGGCGGTGGGAGAGCGCACGGTAAACCTGCTCGATGCCGGGCACCGCGCGGCCGACGCCGTGGTGCGGTTCTCGGATCTGTGGAGCGAACTGCAGGCGGCGTTTCTAGACATTCGGGAGAAGGGCAACTCGCAACGGTTGGCTAAGATTGCCCCAACCAGCCTGGTATTCGGGGCGTGGGACTCCCGTGACACACAGACGAAGATCCCACGACTGATCGAATCCACCATACGGGCCTATGGCGTGACGCCGCTGCGACGGTCGGCGCAATACACCTCCTCGATTGAAGAAGACACGCGGCATCAGATGGGCATCGACGCCGCATCGCTCGGCGACAAGGACTTTCCGGCTGAATGGGGTTTGGTGGACAACCCGAGCGGCCGCGTTCATGGCGGCGTGGTGGCGCGCGAGGGAATTCGCCGCGAAGCGGTGCTTAATCTGGTTGCGTTGCGCGCGCTGTCGGCGGGCGAAGCCGAAGCAACTCGCCGGTTGCAGCGCTACATCCTGGGTCTGGCGTTGGTGGCATTTCTGGCGCCCGCCACTCTGTATCTACGGCAAGGGTGCCTGCTCACGGTAGACAAAGCCACGCCATCGAAGAAGTCCGTCGTGCACCGCGACGGGACGGCAGAGGATCTATCGGTAACCAAGCAAGACATCGAGAGCTTCGCTGCGGAAGCCGCCGCGGAATTCGGCGTTGGAGCCAGCCGCCAGGCGACGTTCGACCCCGACGCCGTCAAGAAAAAGGCCAAGGAAAAGAAGTCCAAGAAGTAGGCGGATATGGCGCGCTATCTTTGCATCTCCGCGACATTGCTTACAAGGCGCTATCACGGCGAAGAGTGGCCGCCGGCGCCGGCGCGGCTGTTGAAAGCCCTAGTGTCGGGTGTGATGACCGGCGGTTACCGGCGGTACTGGACACGAGCCGAAGCAGCCCTGCGCTGGCTCGAATGCCAGCCGCCGCCCGTCATCGTGGCCGCGCCGGCTGAGACAATTTCGAAGTACCGCCTGGCGGTTCCCAACAACGACCTGGACGTGGCAGCTAAAGAGTGGAGCAAGGGCAAACCCTACGATGCCGCCAAGCTGAAGACCATGAAAACAGTCGCGCCGCGCGCGCTGGCTGGTGGCCCGCACTTGCACTATCTCTGGCCGGTGGACGCCGATACTCCGGAGGAGCACGTGCGCACGCTCGCGCGTTGTCTGCACACGTTGGGCTGGGGCGTGGATATGGCCTACGCCGACGCCAGCCTGGTGGATGAACAAATGGCGCGCGGGCTTGCGGGCGAACGTTATCTTCCCAGCCAGGAGGGCACGCCATTGCAGATTCCCATCGAAGGATTCCTCGACGACGTGCTCGAAACCCACGGCCGGTTCTGCTCGCGGCAACAGGCGAAGGGCGTCAACCCCGACACGCGCCCCAGCGTGTATGGGTTGCAACCGTACCGGCGCGAAGGCGGCACGGCACGCCCCTGCCTCGTGTTTTCGCTGCGGACGTGTGAAGGCACTTCGTCATTCGCGGTCGACTACGGCCGCTCGATGGTGGTAGCCGCGTGGATGCGACACGCTTGCGCGGAGGCATTCCGGCAGGAGAGCGCGCCGCCGGACTGGATCGACAGTTACGTGTTGGGCCACCATCCACAAGGCGCCGGTAACGCTCCGCGCCTGTCGATTCTGCCACTCCCGTCGATCGGCAACGCCCACTCCGATGGCCGCGTGCGGCGAGTGGCCCTGGCGGCGCCCGCGGGCGGAGCGCGCGAGCCGCTGGATTTGCTGGAACTAACGTTACGTTCGGCTTTGATCACCGGCGACAACCAGCGCGCCGTCTGCCGGTTGGGCCGCATCGAAAACAAGAAGACCGTGCTCCCTTTCTACTTCCGCCGGGCGCGGCACTGGCGATCGGTGACGCCCGTTATATTGCACGGCTTCAATACACAGCGCGGCAAACTCTCGCTCGCAAAAACCGAGCGTCTGCTCATGCAGGCCTTCGGCGAAGCGGGTTTCCCGCCAAACACCATCGAATCGATTGCCTTCCAACCCGCGCCCTATTGGCCGGGCACCAGGGCAGCGTTGCAGATTCGCGTCCCAGGGCATCTCGCAGGGTGGCCGCGCTGCCACGTGGCGGTGGAATTCCGCGAAGAGATCGATGGACCCGTTGTGGCTGGCATCGGCCGTCATTACGGCTTGGGACTTTTCGCATCGGAAGGATAAAGTATGCGAAACACTTACGTAATCACTTATGACATCGCCGACGACAAACGGCTGCGCCACGTCTTCAAACAGATGCGCGGCTGGGGGGACCACTTGCAGGATTCGGTGTTTGAGTGCCAGCTCACGCCATCCGACCTGATCCGTTTGCGCGGCGAACTGAGCGAACTGATTCACCACACCGAAGACCAAGTGCTCTTCATCGACCTGGGGCCGGCCGAGGGCCGGGGCGACCGTGTAATCACGGCGCTCGGTAAACCGTATGTTTGTGTAGATGCGCCCTGCATCGTAGTGTGACTATGGCGACAGCACCCATCCATTCCCCGGAACCCGAACGCGAAGGCCGGCAGCTGTTGCCTGAGTACCTGCCGGCGCGGATGCTCAACGAATACGCGTATTGTCCGCGGCTGTTCTACCTGGAATGGGTGGACGGCCTGTTCCGTTCGAACGCGGATACGCTTGAAGGCCAGCAGCAACACCGCCGCGTGGATGGCGGCTCGGGCGCGTTGCCGCCGTCGAGCGAAGCCGAAGAAAAGCTGCACGCGCGCTCGGTGACCCTGGCTAGCGCCACCCACCGCCTGATCGCACGGATGGATCTGGTCGAGCTGGAAGGCACGGCGGCGACGCCGGTTGATTACAAGCACGGCGCACCGCAGGAAACGCCCGGGGGCTTGAGTGCTTGGCCTCCCGACGTGGCGCAGCTCGCCGCACAAGGTTTGGTGCTGCGCGAAAACGGTTTCACCTGCCAGGAGGGCGTGGTCTACTACGCCAAGACCAAACAGCGCATCCGGGTGCCTCTTGACAGCGAAACGTATTCGGCAGCCGCCGCGCTGGTGCGGAAAGCACTGGAAACGGCCGCCGCGCCCACGCCGCCGGCGCCGCTCGAAGACTCGCCTAAATGCATACGGTGTTCGCTTGCGGGTTTGTGCCTGCCTGATGAGACCAACGCGTTACTGGATGCGGACGGCGAGGTTTGCGCGCAGTTGAGCCTGTTCGGAGGACCGGAACCGGTCCCGCGCAAGCCGGTCCGCGGTGAAGTCCGCCGGCTGATGGCGCCGCGCGACGACCTGAAACCTCTGTACGTCAACACCCAGGGCCTGCACATAGGGAAGAGCGGCACGGTCCTTCAAGTGAAAGAGAAGGGGAACACAATTCAGACCGTGCGGATGGGCGAGACTTGCCAGGTGAACCTGATGGGCAACGTTCAGCTCACAACGCAATGGAGTGTCGTGGTGAGTATAAAGACAAGCTTCTCAGGTGAACCTGATGGGCAACGTTCAGCTCACAACGCAGGCTATTCAGGGCCTGTGCGAAGCCGGGATTCCGATCTGCTATTTCTCGCAGGGCGGATGGTTCTATGGCATCACTACCGGCTTGTGCACCAAGAACGTCTTTCTCCGCCAGCGGCAATTTGAACTGGCTGCGAAAGAGCGGTTCGCACTCGAACTGGCTTGCAGCCTGACTGCCGGCAAGATCCGCAACCAGCGGACCATGCTGTTGCGTAATCACGTCGAACCGCCTAAGGAGAGTCTGGAGAAAATGAAGGAACTGGCGGCTGAGGCGGAGCGGGCCCGGAACCTCGAAGAACTTCTGGGGTTCGAGGGTAACGCCGCGCGGATCTACTTCGGAGCCTTCTCCGGTATGCTGAAAGACGCGGGCGAGCAGGCGGCGGAAACAACGGCATTCCGGTTCGATTTCCATTGCAGGAACCGGCGCCCACCCCGGGATCCCATCAACGCACTGCTATCGCTGGGCTACAGCCTGTTGGCAAAGGATCTCAGCATCGCCTGCTACGCGGTGGGCTTCGATCCGATGATGGGTTATTTTCACCAGCCGCGCTTCGGCCGGCCGGCGCTGGCGCTGGACCTGATGGAACCCTTCCGCCCGCTCATCGCCGATTCGGCCGTACTGTCGGCAGTGAACACGAGAATGGTGCAACCGGGCCATTTCGTGAAGGCAGGCCACAGCGTGGCGCTGACGCCAGAGGGGCGCAAGTCTTTTTACAGGGCTTACGAGTCGCGGATGGATACAATGGTCACGCACCCGCTGTTCGGATACCGGGTAAGCTACCGCCGTTTACTGGAGATCCAGACCCGGCTGCTGGCGCGCGTGCTGGAAGGTGAGTTCGGAAAGTATCCGGTCTTCGTGACCAGATAGGGAGTGCGAGCGGCGAGGTGGCGCGTCATGGGCGGGCGTCGCTCGCGTGACAGAAGTGGCTAATTTGCAAGTAGTTACGGAGAGCAGAGCGGATGAAGTGGCTGAGACGGACAATTTCTGAGGCGGTGCTCGCGAACACTTGCGCAGGTGCTTGAAAAGTGAATAATTAGAGGATGTGCTATTTCCGCGCTCATCTGAGCGCGGCCCCATTGAAGCACACGGAGAGTGCCGCTAAGTGGGTTGCCGCCGGAGTATTTCCGCGCTCATCTGAGCGCGGCCCCATTGAAGCTATTCGGCAACAAGGGGTAACGCGGAGGATGCACCATTTCCGCGCTCATCTGAGCGCGGCCCCATTGAAGCAGCCAGACGTTGAGTTGTTTCTCGCGCTTCAGATCCAGATTTCCGCGCTCATCTGAGCGCGGCCCCATTGAAGCACTTCATGATGACCCCGATGGGTGCCGGAACTGCGGCATTTCCGCGCTCATCTGAGCGCGGCCCCATTGAAGCGCGCGCGGACCTGGATGGCCTCGCAGCCCGTGATGAGATTTCCGCGCTCATCTGAGCGCGGCCCCATTGAAGCGGTACAAGCGGGTCCTCGGCACCCAGCGCGTTCTGGGCATTTCCGCGCTCATCTGAGCGCGGCCCCATTGAAGCGAGTCGATACTCTCGACTCCAGCGCAGATCATCTGTATTTCCGCGCTCATCTGAGCGCGGCCCCATTGAAGCAGCAGGGATTACTGGCACGGACACGGGCTGGGCTGTCAATTTCCGCGCTCATCTGAGCGCGGCCCCATTGAAGCTTCTCGAAACCCGGACCCGACGGCAAGCGCACCACCTTATTTCCGCGCTCATCTGAGCGCGGCCCCATTGAAGCGTCATCCCACGGATCGCGGTTCAACCAAGTGGCTGGGATTTCCGCGCTCATCTGAGCGCGGCCCCATTGAAGCGCGTTAAGATTCAGGTCTTCAGCAAGAAGAACAAGATTATTTCCGCGCTCATCTGAGCGCGGCCCCATTGAAGCCGGGTCTTAAAAGAATGGAAGCAATGAAGGAGGACAAATTTCCGCGCTCATCTGAGCGCGGCCCCATTGAAGCAATGGGCCCAAAGCGCCAACCTGCATCCGGGCGTTATATTTCCGCGCTCATCTGAGCGCGGCCCCATTGAAGCTCGATGACATCGCCTCCTAGATCCTCTTCGCCGTACTATTTCCGCGCTCATCTGAGCGCGGCCCCATTGAAGCCTTACGCCCCCGTAACCCTTTCCGGCTGGTGTCAGGTATTTCCGCGCTCATCTGAGCGCGGCCCCATTGAAGCCCGTCGAGCGCGTTGTACCATTGGTACTTTCTCACCCATTTCCGCGCTCATCTGAGCGCGGCCCCATTGAAGCGCCCAAGATCTGGCGCCAGATTCGGTTCTGGTCCTGGAATTTCCGCGCTCATCTGAGCGCGGCCCCATTGAAGCCTCTGCTGCCGCAGCTTGATCCTCTACCATCGGAAGCATTTCCGCGCTCATCTGAGCGCGGCCCCATTGAAGCCACTTCAAAAAGGCGGTTGCCGATGCTCTCTAGTTTATTTCCGCGCTCATCTGAGCGCGGCCCCATTGAAGCGTGAGTCTTGGCATCCCTACAGATTCAAATGCTTATCATTTCCGCGCTCATCTGAGCGCGGCCCCATTGAAGCAAACCCCAGTGAAGTTCATCGGGCAACGAGAAGCTTGATTTCCGCGCTCATCTGAGCGCGGCCCCATTGAAGCGCCGCGACAGCTCGCACAGCGGATGCTCCGCCAGGTAATTTCCGCGCTCATCTGAGCGCGGCCCCATTGAAGCGATCCTTCATCCCGGCCAGTTTCTCGGCCCACGTCATTTCCGCGCTCATCTGAGCGCGGCCCCATTGAAGCCAAAAGATCCAGATTCGCCTCACGACGCCAAAGACTATTTCCGCGCTCATCTGAGCGCGGCCCCATTGAAGCCCGACGATCGGCGCCCTCTTGCGTTCGTCGGCCATCTATTTCCGCGCTCATCTGAGCGCGGCCCCATTGAAGCGCCGCAGCCTCAAAGGTGTCAAACCGAGTCGCCTTATTTCCGCGCTCATCTGAGCGCGGCCCCATTGAAGCCGTCTCCTCGGTTACTGGTGAGCCCGATGTGACAATATTTCCGCGCTCATCTGAGCGCGGCCCCATTGAAGCGGAGTCAGTGGAGGAGACGCGCAGCGCCGGCGCTCTATTTCCGCGCTCATCTGAGCGCGGCCCCATTGAAGCCGGAAAAGGCAGAGGCGGCCATGTTGTTATCTCCTTGTATTTCCGCGCTCATCTGAGCGCGGCCCCATTGAAGCTCGAGCAGTGCCTCCAGGTGTAGGCTGGACTTGCGATTTCCGCGCTCATCTGAGCGCGGCCCCATTGAAGCCTAAGAATCCGTGGGCGTTGCTGCTGACTGGCGTGGATTTCCGCGCTCATCTGAGCGCGGCCCCATTGAAGCCCCTCGCTTACTGGCCTTCAGGCCCCAGCTCGCTTGATTTCCGCGCTCATCTGAGCGCGGCCCCATTGAAGCACTCTAGTTCGTTCTTGAATTTTCCCGGGTGCTTCAGATTTCCGCGCTCATCTGAGCGCGGCCCCATTGAAGCTAAAATGTGTGAGTAGCAGTTTGTCTCCTACCTCCGTATTTCCGCGCTCATCTGAGCGCGGCCCCATTGAAGCGTGGAGCAGTTGACGAGCGAGTACCTCAAGACCGAGATTTCCGCGCTCATCTGAGCGCGGCCCCATTGAAGCCTTCCGGTGCGGCCGGATATCACAGGTGGTGACGTCCATTTCCGCGCTCATCTGAGCGCGGCCCCATTGAAGCAGAGAGCGTCATTGCGGCGAGGCCTCCCGCTTGTTGGTATTTCCGCGCTCATCTGAGCGCGGCCCCATTGAAGCCACGTGGTGGGTGGGGCCTGAGCGTGACCTGCACTTCATTTCCGCGCTCATCTGAGCGCGGCCCCATTGAAGCGAGCCAGCCTCGGGTGGAGGCGTGGGGTTCGAGCCAGCATTTCCGCGCTCATCTGAGCGCGGCCCCATTGAAGCAACCAAGTGGCTGGGTATGGCGTGTACTGCTCCCCTATTTCCGCGCTCATCTGAGCGCGGCCCCATTGAAGCGAAGAGCCCCCAGCCCATCCCCGCGGAGTTCTTGCATTTCCGCGCTCATCTGAGCGCGGCCCCATTGAAGCGTTGCACTCCGTCTCCGGGCCCTCATAGCCGCATTCCATTTCCGCGCTCATCTGAGCGCGGCCCCATTGAAGCCGTATCCGGCAGGTACACGCCCTCGCGGAACAGGTTGATTTCCGCGCTCATCTGAGCGCGGCCCCATTGAAGCTACAACGTGGCGATTCCGCGTGTAACCGTAACCCCGTATTTCCGCGCTCATCTGAGCGCGGCCCCATTGAAGCATAATCGCTGCGAATTTTAGAGCGCGCGCCTCTGCATTTCCGCGCTCATCTGAGCGCGGCCCCATTGAAGCCACTCTTGATGTTGAGCAGGATGCTGGACTGCGATGCATTTCCGCGCTCATCTGAGCGCGGCCCCATTGAAGCTGTGTATGCGACGTGCTCATGATTGTCTCCTCTGGATTTCCGCGCTCATCTGAGCGCGGCCCCATTGAAGCACCTGCGTGTCAGCGCCGGCCTACCAGTTGAGCCGGGCCGTCGCCCCCGCGCGGGGGCGTGGATTGAAACCAATTGGTGAGCAATCCTTACAAGTTGCGAGGTGGTCGCTCTTCACGCGGTGCTCGTCACCGGGTTTCGCACCGCATTTCGCCAATCGGGACATCAGTCGCAAGCGCCGTTACGGGAACTAGAAGTACGGGATTATTTCGGGGAGATGGCGCCGGCAGGGCTGCCGGCGTTGCGGGCGTGGCCACCTGCTCCACGGGGGCCTTTCGGAGAGAGCGGGGAGCCACGGCGCTTGGCGGCGACAAGCGAGAGCATGAGAATGCCGGCGGTAATCTGTCATTGAACCAACAGGCTGCGGGGATTTTCGAAAGAGAGAGGCCATTCTATTCACTGCGGGAGGCGCAGGGCGAATAATGAGGAAACACGCGGGCTGTCCCCACCTTTTTGCTAGCCTGAGGGGATGCGAGCCATTCTGTTTCTTGTTCCGCTTGTGCTGATGGCGCAGGCTCAGACGCCGTCACCCAAAGCTACTCCGAAGAAAGCCGCCGCGACCAGGACTTCGGTCGTCAAGAAGAAGGCTGCGCCGGCTCCCGCTCCGCTGGCCACCGACAATGACAAGATCGTTTACTCGATCGGGCTGTCGATTCAGCGTTCGCTGGGACGGTTCGACTTGAGCGAGGCGGAACTCGCGCTGGTCAAACGCGGCATGGACGACGGGGCGGCGGGCAAGCCGGCGGTCAAGCTGGACGAATGGGGGCCCAAAATCGAGTCGCTGGCGCAGGCGCGGGCCGCGAAGCTGGCCGAACGCGAGAAAGCCGTCTCGCAAGCCTACCTCGACAAGGCCGCCGCCGAGCCGGGCGCCGTCAAAACGCCGTCGGGCATCATCTACCGGGAGGTGACGCCCGGCACCGGCGCGTCGCCCAAGGACACGGACACGGTGCGGGTACACTACCGCGGCACGCTGGTCAACGGCACCGAGTTCGACAGCTCTTACCAGCGCAAAGAGCCGGCTCAGTTCCGGCTGAAAGAGGTGATCCCGTGCTGGACGGAAGGGCTGCAGAAGATGAAGGTCGGCGGAAAGTCCACGCTGGTCTGCCCGGCCAACCTGGCGTACGGAGACAGGGGACGTCCTCCGATTCCCGGCGGCGCGGCTTTGATCTTCGAGGTTGAACTCTTAGAGATCCCGGCGGTCGTGAATAAGTAGGGCCGGCGGCAAAACCTCAATCGACGCGGGACTCCCAGACGCGCACTCCGAAGCGGCTCAAGTGGAGCGGGATGTTCCGATAGGCCGGATTGGCGTCTTCGATGTCGCGCAGCATGGCGCGCTTCTCGGCACGGTCCGGCCCGCTCAGCAGTGTGACGGAGCCACCCGCTCCGCCCGCGCCGTTCACCTTCCACCCGATCGCGCCGGAGCGGCTGGCGATGTCGATGATTTCCTGGTGATGCGCGCCGATGAGCGCCGGGTGCAGGTTGCGCTGCGCCTCGTTGTTGTCGATCATGGCGCGGCCCAGGGCCTTGAAATCTCCGGCGATCAGCGCGTCCTTGCTGCGCGCGGCGGTGGCGCGGAGGGGCCGCAGCTTGGGCGCTTCCGGGCCGGCGTCTTCCAGTTCGCGGATCACCATCTGGTGCGTTTCCGAAGACGAGTGCGTCTGGCCGACGAAGATGAGCGAGAGGCGGCCTTCCAGGTCCCACCAGATGGAGTCCGGCACACGGATGGGGCTGACGCTGGCGTGCGGGTACTCGTACATGTCGATGTAATTGATGCCGCCGTAGGCGGAGGCGATCTGGTCCTGGATGCCGCACTGCTGCTGCAAAAGCTGGGTCTCGATGATCTGGGCGGCGCTGGCGATTTCGTGCGCGGTCATGCGGCCCGGCGTCAGGCAGTCCAGCGCGCCGATAAGCGCCACGCTGACCGCGGCCGAGGTACCCGTCGAGCAGCCGCCGGGAGCCTCGCTGTGGATAGAGACTTCGATGGCCACGTCGGCGGGGACGTGCATGTAGTCGATGGCGGCTTCGAGCAGCGGGTGCTTGTCGTAGTTGCCCTTCGGCTCGGAGATGGTGTAGCGCATCCCGTAGTTTTCGGCGTTGATGGTGATGCGGGCGCGGCCGCCGACGTTTGCGAACACGCGCATCTGCACCTCGGCATAAGGGTAGACGGCGATGTTGAACACGCGTCCGTAGCGCGCGAACCAGGTGTCGGACCAACCGCCGTTGTCGCAGATGCGAATGGGCGCAACGCTATTGACGATGCGCAGAAGCTTCCTCTCGTCGCTCATGGGAACTCCTTATCCTACTCCATCCGCGCCAGCGTGCGAATCTCGCCGGCGTCCAGAGCGCGGCCGTATAGCCGCACGTCGCGCAGGGAGCCGTCGAAGAGGCGGCGCTCTCCCCAACCCACGCGCAAGGGAGCGCTGGCATCGAGATCGTAATCTTTCGCCTGAAACGCACCGGAACGGGCGGCGAGTTTCCCGTCCACGAAGAGTTCCAGCCGGCCGCGGCGGCGGACCGCGGCCAAGTGGCGCCAGCCGGAGGCGAGTTCCGAATCGTGGGAAACGTTGCAGCCCGCTTCGAAAGACCAGACGCGGCCGCTGGGCAGAACGCCGCAGAACAACTTGCCGCGGTAAAGGGCCATGGTCCAGGCGCGGCGGTACTTTACGCCCGGCGTCATGTCGATGCGGCCGGTGCGGGTCCAGGCGCGTCCGCCATCGTAACGGTAGACTTCGGCCAGCGGCAGCGTGCCGGCGTAAAGCTTGCCGTTGTGGACGGCCATGCCCATGGTTTCGAGTTCGCCGCCCAGGCGGCCACAATCGGTCCACTGGCCGTCCCCATCGAAGCGAAAAACAGCCGCTTGAGGCCACGTGGAGACGTGGAGCTTTCCGTTGTAAGTGGCGAAGCCGTAGCCCTGGGTGACGCCGGGGAGCTTCCCGACACTGGCCCAGCCGGAATCGCCATCGTAGCGGAAGATTTCTCCGGCATCGTAACTGGTTCCGTAAAGATGCCCGTCGTGAACGACCAGGGTGTTGATGCGCCTGCCGTCCGCGTTGCCGCAGAAGCGCCACTCGCGCCCGCCCTCGTAACGGTAGACTCCGGCGGGCTTGTAGAACGAGGAAGCGTACAAGCGCCCTTTGAACACGGCCAAGCCGTGGATGGCCGCGATGCCGCCCGGGTTGCCGCAATCGGTCCACCGCGCTCCACCTTCGTAGCGAAGCACGCGGCCGCCGGGCGTCCGGTTGGCCGACTCCGCCAGGCTGGAGCCGCCAAGATTGTACCGGGCGGTGCCCGCGAAGAGAGCGCCTTGCCAGGCGGCTAGAGCGGAGACGGAGTTCGAGCGGTCCGGCGCGCCGCAATCGGCCCAGTTGGTTCCTCCCTCCCAGCGGAACACGCGTCCCGCGGCCCCGGCTTCCGGTTCGCAGGTGGAAGCGTACAGGCTGCCCTGGTGCGCAACAAGCGAGAACACCAGAACCGCGTTACCGGGCCGTCCGCAATCGGTCCAGGGCTGCGTGATGTGGCCGTTGTCGATGCCGAAATGAACGTGCCGCCAATTCGGCTGCGCGCAATTGGAGCCGGCGCTGGTCACGACGCCGAAGTTGAAACCGCGGCGCGAAGCCGGATCGTACATGGACAGGATATCGCCGCCCTCATCGCCAGCGTTCACCCAGGCGCCGATGGTGAAGTCCTTCGATCCAAGGTTCACCGGCGGCTCCTGGAAGAGCGCACCCGGGGTGGGGTCCCAACGCTTGAGCGGCTTGCCAGCGGCTGCCAACGGCAGCGCAGGCGCGGCAAGCAACGCACGGCGGGACAGGCGCGGGATCACGGCAGCACCAGTCCGATCTGTTCGGGCGAGGGCAGCGACTTGGTCAGGCTGAACTCGTTGCGCAGTTGGATAAAGAGGCGCTCCTTGGCCGTCCAATAAAGAATCTCGTGGTCGTAGCGGGCGAGCATACTGTCGAGGAAGTAGGGCCGGTTCTCGTCGAGCCAGAGGCGGCGGTACTCGGCTTTGCGCTGCACCATCGCGTCGCGGATATCCTGCACCAGGCCGTTGGGGGAACTCATGGAACCGAGCAGCGAAACGGCCCTCTTCGGCGTGACCATAGCCTCGCGATAGCGTTGCGCAATCTCGCTCGCGAGTTCGACCTTCATGAGCGTGGTGTCGGCGCGCCAGGCGGCGAAGCGCAGGTAATCCACCGTGCGTGGATGCAGGCGCGCCTTGGCGGAACTTGCCGCGAGTTGGATGGCGGTGCGCTCGGCGACGGTGCGGATCTCGCTCGCCACGGGCAGCAGGCGGGGTACCCAATTCGCACCGAGGCGCGAGAAGGGATCGAACCAGAACAAGCCGTCGGCGGCGTCGGTGATCTTGGTCGAGCGGAACAGGGCGTGGATGCGCGCAAGGTTGTGGATCGAGCCCACGAATTCGCTGCCGTTATTGCGGTAGAAGGCCCAATCGAAGGCCGCGTCGAACTTCGCGGTGTCCACGACGCCGGACTGCCACGCCGCGGCGGCGGAGAATACGATGGGATACCAGGCCATGTTGAACAGGGCTTCACCGTCGTCTCGCCAGTCCGTGTTGAGCATGCCCATGGCGCCGTGCTTCTTGCCGTCGCGGACGAAGTTATTGATGTTGCCGACGGCGTCGTCGAAGTTCGGGAACATACGGTTCCAGTTGTTGACGCCGGGACACACGAAGAAATCCATGCCGGCATTGCGGAACGGGAGGATCTGGTTGGAAAAATCTTCGCGCGGGGAATAGCCCCAGGTCATGGCTACCAGTTCCTTCGGCAGCTTCTGAATCAGCTCGGGATGGTTGAGCGCGATGTCGCCCCAGAACATGGGACGCCGCTTGAGAGGCTTCAGCATCTCGATCACGCGGCGGATGCGCTCCATGTAGACCTCGCCGATGCCGGCGCGCGCGGCGTACTCCTTACTGCGCCCCTGCCCGAGCTCCCAGGTTTCGTCGCTGCCGATGTGAATGAACGTGCTGGGAAACGCTTCGGCGAGCTGTTTGGCAGCCTGCTCCACCCACGTGAAGGCGTTCTGGTCCTCGGCTGCGAGCACGTGGCCGTAAGGCAGTTCGGCCATCGGCGAATAAAGCTCGAACTTCAACATGTGATGCAGGTGGCCGAAAGTCTGCTGCTGCGGCACGATCTCGATGTGAAAGTCGCGCGCATATTCGACCAGGCGCTTGATGAGATCCGGACTGAGTTCCGCGCCTTCCGGAGCAACGCCGGGCGAGTGAGTAAACGGGAAGACGTGCTCCATGTAAAAGCTGACCATGTTGAGCTTGTATTCGGCGAGCGTGCGGATGGCGGTGCGCATCTGCTCTTCGTTGAGGATGGGGCCGCGGCTGACGTCGATGGAAAGGCCGCGGTAGCGCAGGGCGGGCCAGTCGGCGATCTTGACGTAAGGAATGGTGGCGTGACCCCGTTTGCCGGCGGGGCGGATAAGCTGGCGAAGGGTCTGAACGCCGTAAAAGAGTCCGGCGGGCGTTTTGGAGGTGATGAGCGCGCCGTTCTCATCCACGCTCAGTAGGTACGATTCCGGCTTGGAGAGCGTCCCGGCGTCCAAGCCGCGCTTCGAGATTTGCCGGGCGACGACCTCATTGTCCGCGTAGCCGATCACTACGCCGTGGCCGGCGCGCGGGATGGTGCTGACGGTGGCGCGGAGACCAGCCGTGTTGTAGAACTCTTCCTGCAGCATCGTAGCGGAGAAACGGTCACCCTGCGTCTTGGAGAGCACGGAAATGGTAAAGGGCGCGCTCACCGCCAGTTCGCCGCCGGCAACTTCGACCGACTGCGGATATGGGATGAGCGGCAGATCGGCGGCAAGCAGCGCGACTGCCGCCAGAAACAGAATGGCAATCCTGGTTTTCATGAGATCCTCGTATTGGTAGCGGACCGCGCCGGCGGCGTACCGGAACCGCCATTCAGCATACTGGTTCGCCGGGGAACGGGGCAAGATCCCGCGTGCTACAATGCGCGGCATGATCGTGGAGGTTGCCGGAGCGCTTCTTGCGGCAGGATGCGGCACGCTGGCCTATGCGGCGGGCGGGCGCTCGTCGCAACTGTTCGGGCCTTCCATCGCACACGGGCCGCGCGACCGGCGTTCGATCGCGCTCACGTTCGACGACGGCCCGAGCGAGGGGACGCCTGCGCTGCTCGAAGTGCTGGAGGGGCAAGGCGTGCGAGCGACGTTCTTCCAGTGCGGGATGTGTGTGCGGCGCCTGCCGGACATCGCCCGGCGCGTGGCGGCGGGCGGACATGAGATCGGCAGCCACGGATACTCGCACACGCGATTGTTTTTGCGGACACCGCGGTTCGTCGCCGGCCAGATGCGCGAGTCTCAACGTGCCATCGAGGAGGTTACCGGGACCAGCCCGCGTCTGTTCCGCCCGCCTTACGGCGGACGTTGGTTCGGGATGCGCAAGGTGCAAAGGGAACTGGGCCTCACCGGCGTAATGTGGACGTGCATCGGGATGGACTGGAAGTGGCCGGCCGGACGGGTGGCGGCCCGGTTGACCAAAGCCGCGGAGAACGGAGCCATCTTCTGCTTGCACGACGGTCGCAGCGCCAGTCCCAACGCCGACATCTCAAACACGATCGAAGCAGTGCGGCTGCTCGCCGGAGAGCTGAAAAAACGGGGCTTCCGCTTCGAAACCGTCAGCGAGATGCTCGGCCGCGCCGGCGCATGAACTTCTCTTCACTTTACAGATAGACACACCGCATCGGATATTGAAACTTAGGGGGCGTTTTGCCGAGATCGATTATTGCGCTTGTCGTGTGCTTGACGGCGGCCATGGCCGCAGGCGGACTCCCGCTCGGCATGATCGTCTTCGAAGCGCACCGTGCGCGGCCCAACCAGTTGCCGGACGGCTGGAAGGTGAAGGAACTGAAGGGGCAAGCCGACGTCGCCACGGTCACCGATGAGCCGGGCACAGTGCTGCGGTTCAGGAGCCAGGGCTCCTCTTTCTCGCTGGAACGCGCCGTATACGTCGACCTTGCGAAGTATCCCTACATGAGCTGGCAGTGGAAAGTGACCCAATTGCCGCGCGGCGGCGACTTTCGCCACCTCCGGACCGACGACCAGGCGGCACAGGTCCTGGTGGCGTTCTCGGACCGCCGCATTCTAACCTACATCTGGGACACATCGGCGCCGAAGGACCTGATGCAGAGCGCCAGCCCTATGCCGCTGTTGCGCTTGGTGGCGGTGGTCTGCCGCTCGGGACCGGCCGAGATGAATCGCTGGATCGTGGAGACGCGTAATCTCGCGGCGGACTACGAACGCGCCTATGGGCGGCGGATCTCGTATGTAAAAGGCCTGCGGCTACAGATCAATTCCCAGCACACCAACTCCTCGGCCGAAAGTTACTTCGGCGACGTGGTGTTCCACGCGGCGGCGCAATAAACTGAAACAATGCGTGAGAACAGCCCGGCGACGGTGCTCGTGACCGGCGGCACGGGTTTCATCGGTAGCCATCTCGTGGAACTTCTCGTGGCCGGCGGCGCCCGGGTACGCTGCCTCGTGCGCCGGAAGAGTTCTCTCGCCTATCTCCCCACGGACCGCATCGAACTTGCCTACGGCGATCTGGTTTCAGGTGAAGGCCTGGCGGAAGCGCTGGAGGGAGTCGGGACGGTCTATCACATTGCCGGCGTCACCAAGGCAACCGCAGCGGAGCGCTTTTACACCGGCAATGTGAAGGCCACAGAAAACCTTCTGGCGGCGATCGAAGCTGCGCAAGAGAGGCCGGCGCGCCTGGTGCATGTCAGCTCGCTGGCGGCAGTGGGACCGAGCGCGGACGGTGTTCCTCTCATGGAGGACGCGAGGCCGCACCCGCTCACGCATTACGGCAAATCGAAGTTGGAGGCCGAGCGCATCGTGAGAAACTCGGCTTTCGCGAGCCGGACAGTGATCGTGCGCCCACCGGTGGTGTACGGCCCGCGCGACACGGATGTCTACCTGGTCTTCCGCTCCGCGAGCCGTGGTGTAGCTCTGCGCATCGGAAGCGAAGAGAGTTACTTCAGTTACATTTACGTGGAAGATCTGGCGCGCATGCTGATGGCCGCGGCGACGGTGGAATCGGCAGCCGGCAGGACTTACTTCGCCGGCAACGCCGAGCCCGCCAGTTGGGGACAGTTCAACTCCGAGGTGGCAAAACTGGCAGGGCGCAAAATCCACAACGTATCGGTCCCCCCGTTCGTGGCTCACACCCTGGCGTTTCTCTCCGAGGTGAGTTCGCGGCTGCGCGGAAGCCAGTCGATCCTATCCCGCGAGAAGGTGCGCGAAGCTCGGTGCCGTTACTGGCTGGCGAACACGTCCCGGGCCGAACGCGAGCTGGGCTTCCAGACGGAGACCTCCCTCGAGGACGGCATCGCCAAGACCTTCACATGGTACAAGAATTCGGGATGGTTGAGTTGAAGGGCGGGAGCCCGAACGAGGCGGGGCTGTGGGCGGCCGACCGCATCATGATCGCGTACCTTGCGGGGACGGCCTTGCTGATCGTGGCGTTCCGGCACCGCGTCCCCGGCGCGATGGAACTGCTCGGGTGGCACGCCGCGGGAATCGCCGTTCTGCTGGGAGTCCCACGCTTGTCACGCCGGTTCCCTTCCCTGGTCTGGTGGCGGCACGTCTACCCGATCCTGTATGTTGCCGCGTGTTACCGCGAGATGAGCGTACTGATCCGGTCCATCCGCGGCACGGATTATGACGCGGGGATGGCGCACCTGGATGTTCTGCTGTGGGGCGCCCACCCTATGGTCCTGCTGAGCGGCATACAGTCGCCGTGGCTGACCGAAGCGTTGCAGTTAGCGTATTCGCTTTTCATCCCTGCGGTCCTGTTAGCCTGCCCGCTGCTGTGGATAAAACGCGATTGGGAGGGCCTGCGCTACTACACTTTTCTGATAACCCTTGGATTCCTGGTCTCATACGTGGGGTACCTGCTGGTGCCTGTCCGGGGTCCGCGCTTCCATCTCCCGACCGCGAACCTGCCCCCGTTAGAGGGCCTGTGGCTGTTCGACCGCTTGCGCGGCGGACTGGATTGGCTGGAATCGGCGCACTATGACTGCTTCCCGAGCGGGCACGTGCAATTGACGATAATGGCATGCTGGTTCAGCAAACGCCGGTTTCCGGTACTTTTTTTAATCTTTTTGCCCTATACGTTTGCCGTCGCATTTGCTACAGTCTATCTTCGATACCATTACACGGTTGACGTGGCCGCGGGTGCGCTTATGGCGGGAGTGTTGCTTTGGGCGGGCCCGCGTTTGTACATCATGGCACGGAGAGCGTATTAATTGAGCGTCATAGAGGTTGTGGCGACGGAGTCCAGCGAGCACAGTCAGGCGTTCCTGGACTATCCCTACACGCTCTACCGCAACGACCCGCACTGGGTTGCACCACTGCGCATGGATCAGAAGTGCCTGTTCGATCCGACCCGGCACCCCTTCCATCGGCACGCCGAGATGAGATGTTTCCTGGCGAAACGGAACGGGCGGGTGGTGGGCCGCGTCGCAGGCATATGGGATCGCAATTACAACGAGTTTCACGGGGAGAAGACGGGCTTCTTCGGGTTCTATGAGAGCGAAGATGATCCGGATACCGCGAAGGCTCTGCTCGAGGCGGTTCGCGGCTGGCTTTCCGGGCGCGGAGCGGAGCGGATGCTTGGTCCCATGAATCCGTCCACGAATTATGAGTGCGGAATGTTAGTGGATGGCTTCGACTCGGATCCTTACGTGATGATGCCCTACAACCCGCCATACTATCCCCGCCTGATGGATAGCGTGGGGCTCCGGAAGGCAAAGGATCTGCTGGCATACATTGCGCGCCGCGGCGAGGTGCAGTGGGAAAAGGTCGCGCGAGTGGCACGCACCGCATCCGAGGCTGGACGTTTTTCCGTGCGCCCAATCCGGATGCCGGAGTTTTGGACCGAGGTCGAACGCATCTGGAACGTTTATAATGCAGCCTGGAGCAAAAACTGGGGATTTGTACCGATGACCCGGGAGGAGTTCTGGTTCCTGGCGAAAGAAATGAAGCCGGTCGTGGAACCGGAACTGCTCCTGATCGGAGAAAAGGACGGCGAGCCTGTGGCGTTTGCGTTGGCGCTGCCGAATGTGAACATAGCCCTGAAATACGCGCGCGGCCGCTTGTTCCCATTAGGCTTGCTCAAGGTCCTGTACCACCGGCGCCAAATTCACAGCCTCCGCGTAATTACTTTGGGTGTCATAGAGAGCGGCCGCACGGCAGGTGTGGCCGCTGCGTTATATATGGGGCTCGCCGCCGCAGCCATACAGCGTGGTTACGAAGAGGCCGAGTTGAGCTGGATATTGGAAGATAATGTGTTGATGAACCGAAGCCTTAGGGCGCTTGGGGCGAAGATTCGCAAAGTATATAGAATCTACGAATGGACGTGAGCACTATGTTGAATAACCGGCTCGTTGCGGACCGTAAGCGACATACTGAGGCGCGTGCAAATGACTTGTTTGAGAAGTGCCGGAACTTTATGCGCCCGGCCGAGTACAAGGCTGCGGGAATCTACCCTTACTTCGAAGTGTTCGGTAGCCACGAGGGCTGCGAGCCGTGTGAAGTCTGGATGGGAAACCGCAAAGTCTTGATGTTCGGCTCCAACGACTATCTGGCGCTCACCACCGATCCGCGCGTGAAGGATGCCGCAGCCGCGGCGGCCCGCAAGTACGGCAGCGGATGCAGCGGCTCACGCCTGTTGAACGGCACGCTCGATCTGCACGTGGAGGTGGAAGCACGCCTGGCCGCACTGGTGCGCAAGGAAGCGGCAATGATTTATGCCACCGGCTTTCAGAGCAATTACGCGGCGTTGTCGGCGCTCACCG
>ENA-UOYA01001717-UOYA01001717.1-activated-sludge-metagenome-genome-assembly--contig:-NODE-1717-length-22458-cov-6.781904_pt1 | contig 22458 bp, 16 predicted proteins | sample MGYA00238163_ERZ764804 | MGnify/ENA primary metagenome ERZ764804 (study PRJEB28919, sample SAMN05720223) | activated sludge metagenome | isolation source: Anaerobic digester | place: Hong Kong... | reverse complement strand
CACCACTACATAATTCTGTTTCCCAATATCCATTCTCATCAGTGGTTAATTCCTTTTCTATACCATTATCAGAAACTTAGATTGTAATAGCAAAACCCCTATTATCAATACTCCAAAATTACACTGCCAAGCCACTAAATTCCTGTATTCTCTCTATTAAATATGGAATATCATCATAATCATGATTACTATCATCTTCTCCCTCTCTCCTGTACTCCAACATTTGTATACAACTAGAATTCTTTTTCTCTACAATTACCCTTAACTCATTAAAACCAATAACTGGATCATGAGGTTTCTGTATAATCAAAGTCCTTGTATGCAAACCCTCAATCAAACTATCCACATTATCACCCCTATTAACCGCCCAATAATATGGAAAACCTATAAACACAAAACAACTAACATCCAAATACCCCAGATTCTGTGCTTTCATCCCCAATATACAACCTGCACTCTTTCCTACAACAACAGTTTTTTCAGTTATACCTAACCTCTTTATCTTCTCCAATTCCGTATCCCAAACAATATTCCCTAAACCATTCCAGTGATCATAGTACAACATCTCCTTTTTTTGTGCAGGAAAACTATCCTTCAACAACTCACACCACGCTTTATTCTCTTTATTATTACCTGGAAGAAAAAGATACATATGTAAAAATAATTACAAATTATATCCACATATATTGTACTACTATATCCAATATAATTGGAATATAATGAGACATGAAAAAAATATACAGAGCTGTTGCTCTGTGCTTTCTTCTCTCACTTATCCCATTAGTTGGATATATCATCTGCAATACTACTAAGCCATCTCATCAAGAACCACCTTCACATATTGATGTCCAAGATACCCACCAAACTCCACCTGCTCTACCTCCAGAAGAAAAAATTTTTGAACAAATGACATTAGAAGAAAGAGTAGGACAACTCTTCATATTTGGTATAGATGGAACACAAATACTAGACCCATCTGTAACTCAATTCCTTTCGCATACGCATCCAGGTGGAATTATTCTCTTTCAAAAAAATATACAAAATGAAAATCAATTAAAATCATTTACATCATTGATACAAAGTACAACTAAAATACCAATGTTCATAGCAATAGATCAAGAAGGAGGAACAGTACATAGATTAGAATGGAGTGATACCCTTACACTATCTCCAAAACAAATAGAGACACCTCAACAAGCATATAGCATAGGATTAGCCAGAGGAAAAATACTCCGCAATCTAGGAATAAACATGAATATGGCACCAGTTGCAGAATATACTGTATCTCCAACTTCTTTTATCTATCCTAGAACATTTGATGGAAATCTCAATGAAGTAGTCCAAAAATCATCAAGCATGATTAGAGGATACAAAATCAGTGGGGTTATACCAGTTCCAAAACATTTTCCAGGTCATGGAGAAAACAATGTCGATCCTCATGAAAATATTGTAAATGTTGATATACAAAACACACAATGGAATCAATATATTAAGCCATTTTCAATACTCCTACAAAATACAGATGTTGACGCTATAATGGTAGGACACATTAGATTCCCAAGTATAGACAATCTACCATCATCAATATCGTATGAAATTATCACAAATAGATTAATAAAAGAATTAAATTACAATGGAGTAGTAATATCTGATGCTATGGAAATGAAATCAATCAGCAGTTTCGGAACACAAGAACAGTTAGCGTTTCAAGCATTATCAGCTGGCGAAGACATATTGATTTATTCAAAGTATGGAAACAATGTCTATGACTATATTCTTCAACAAGTAGAACAGGGGAATCTAAACATTGATGAAAAAGTTAAAAAGATACTAAGATTAAAGATGCAATACAACATACTAGACACAACTAATCTACCTTCTTCATAACTATTTCCATAATCTTCTTGTACATATACCTAATCACAAAATACAAAATAATTCCTCCGACCAAAACCTTCCAAGCCGTATTAAATGTTCCATACAACTTTGCATATGCACTTACACCTTTTCCAACCATGTAACCAGCGTAAGATATTGTTAGAGCTCTCACTAAGGTAACACTCATTGCAGTAAGAATAAACTCTTGCATACGCAATGCTCTAATACTGCCAAGATACATGATTCCGGGAATAGCTATTGGACCAAGAAATTTTGTAATTATCAATGCTAAAAACGGTTTTGAAGAAAACGATTTGTTTATCTTTGTTAAAAAATTCCTACTTCCTTCATTTTTAATCCTTCCAAGAATCTTTTTAGTATCTATTTTTCTCCCTATGGAATAATAGGCTATATCTGCAATCAGCTCTGCACAAAATGCCAACACACAAACTATTTTCACATCTAAAACACCTCCCGCAGATATTGAGGAAGCAATGAAATTAACTGAAGTGCCGTCTATAAACATCAGCAGAAAAACAATAGGGTAACTCGCATGCAATAATATACTTTCCATTAATGTTTACTACTTGTACCCCCAAAATTTAGCATTAACACTTCTATACTTTGTTCTTTCCTCTTTTCCAAGCTTTTCAATCGAATATTTAAGCATTATCGAAGGCATACGCTCAGCGTTTTCATCTAGAAAATTTGTAAGCACGGTAATATCCCTCTTACCAACTTCCCTAAGCATCCATCCACAAGCTCTTAATACCAAAATATCCCGTGAATTCATAAGCATCTTTGCAAAATCGAGTGTTTCTTGGTACTCATGTCCCTTTATGAAAACAGAAGTAGCAACAACAGCTATTCTCTGTTCCCACATAGTTCCATTTTTAACCATGTCATACAATACGCTTTTATCCTTATCCCATAGGTACCCGCCAACTATTTTACCAGCTGACAAATCAATTAAATCCCAGCTATTAATATATTTAATATTTTTCAAATACCAATCAAAAATCTCCTTTCTCTCTTCTTCTTCAGCATACAAGAATTTTTCCATTGCGACTAATAGAGCAAAAGACCTATATTCATGAATACGATTCTGTATAAAGAAATCTAGATCATCAAGGGAAAGTTTCTCTGAGTATTTTGTAGCAATTCGCCTAATATCAGATATAAACCCACCTAATGTCACATCTTCTCCTATGTATTTTCCTCTACTCTTCTTAAGAACTTTTTTTGCTTTAGGCGATGCCGTTTTTTCAATTTGTCTAGTAATTGTCTCTATTATTTTCTTTTCCATTTTATTGTTTATTTACTAAATTTAAAGCTTTTTCAAAAGTACAAAATCCGTATTTTCAAATGCAATTTCAAAGCCATTTTGAACATATTTATCCTTTTCTGACGGAGAGACAACTAAAATATCACCAGTACTTAAATCACTTTCATTCAAACCTTTTTCATTCCTAGGAATAGCCCAATTTTCTTTTTCCTCAGAATCCCAATGAATGTAATAGCAATTAGTTTCGTCAAGATAGAAAGAACCAATGACATAATCACCGGGATCTTTGAAAATAATTCTGTTCACATTACCCAATTCTTCTACCGCATCAACAATTACACTCAGATCACGCATTGGAGGAAGTGGCTGAACAAGCATTATGAGTATGAAATAAGGGATTAAACCAAATATTATTGTCTTTTTCCCAAGCAGAATTGAAAATTGAACAAATAATGAAAGAAGAATACAAGCACCACACGCAATAGTGTATCTCTCAACAATGGTATTTATTCCGAAAAGGCCAAGAAGGATAAATCCAAAATAGCACACACTCCAAAGTACAAATAGGAAAGATGATCTTCTTTTTGTCTCTCTATCCACACTTTTTGAGTTCATGACAAGGGCATAAAGCACACTATGAAGTACAAAAATCACTCCAGCAATAACATATGGTGATACAGGCACAATCATTTCTCTTAGTGCAGGAACGCCAGAATAATAGCGTATGACACCAAATAGGTATGAATAATGGAATCTTATCGTATCAAGAATGCTTAAATCAGGAATCCACCATCTAGATTCTATTCCTCTCTCCTGCAAAAATTCCTTAATCGGAAATATCAATGCTAACAATGTAATTGATACTGCTATCAAAATAAACCCATAAAATAGTTTTTTGTTAAAACTTTTTGAGGTGAATACATATTTGTAGAACAAGACAGCAAGAACTAGAGCTACAACAAAAACTCCCTGCAGGTAATGAGTAAAGAATAGGATAATACAGGATAGTATTAAGTATATTAAGGATTTCCTTTCATATCCTTCCGTTACATATTTCATTGCAAAATATACTGCACAAAGAGATTCTAAGCATATGAGAGCATATGATCTTGCTTCAACAGAGTACGAAACAAAGAACGGAGAAACTGCAAAAACAGATGCTAGGATCAATCCAGTTAAAGGATACTTTTCTTTATCTATGAATCTTTTTCCTATCAAGTAAGATACCACTACACACGCCAATCCTGCAGTTACTGAGAAACTTCTTATGGCATTTTGACTAAAACCAAAGATATACGCCCAGAGGCGAACTAAAATATAGTAGAGTGGAGGGTGAACCTTATCAGCAGATATTACCTTGAACATTTCGCCCCACGAGAATTTAATCGTATCACCAGTGAAAGCTTCATCAAACCAAAATGAGGTGGCTGTCAATTCCTTCATGCGGAGAATCAATCCAACAAAAAGGATTATACAAAGCAGAGTAATTGGTTTTTTTAGAAATTTTACAAGTCTATCCATGCACTTTTCTAACATTCAAAAGTTCAAGAAATGTTTTAATGAAATGAAGGGGTTTTACATGACTTTCTCCGACAGCAGACCATTCAACAGGCATTTCTACAACATTGAGATTGTTTTTTTTCAGAAGATACAAAAACTCAAAGTCGTATCCCCATCTTTCATTTACGCAGTCAAGAAAATATTTTTTGCATTTTTCATTAAACATCTTGAAACCACATTGAGTATCTTTGAAATCAAGATGCAATATCATTCGTATAACTAAATTGCTTGCATTTCCGAAGAGTTTTCGAATGAAAGAGACTTTAACAGAACCACCGGGAACTGACCTAGAGCCAATCACACAATCAGCTTGTTTAATTTCATCTAGAAATTTTTCTACATATTCGATAGGTGTTGAGAAATCAGCGTCGGCAATGTAAATATACTTGCCCTGAGAGCTTTTTACACCTTGGCGGAGGGCATAACCTTTTCCATGATTAGGTGTATAACTTATTATTTTTATTCTACCGGCAAACTTTTTTAGAATCTCAAGAGTTTTATCTGTGGAGCCATCATTTACCACTATCACCTCTGTTGATACTCCCCCTTTTTTAAGATTTTCAACATATTTCAATGCAGGAGGGAGAGTCTTTCCTATCCTGTTCTCCTCGTTGTATGCTGGTATAACTATTGACAAATCCATATTTAGACACAAATACACTCAGGTTAGCCAATCAATTCTAGCATATATCCCCTGCCTAACCAAGGTTCTACCTAGGTTGAACCTACTCACTGTCATGGCATGAAATAAACCCCTCAGATCTAGGTTTCTCACATTCCCACACCGTTTCCATATTTCACCAATTTAGAACCCCACCAATTAAAATATATGCTTCTAGAAAAGATTATTTAGATAAAAGGTTAGACCTAGGTTCTACCATTTACCCCCAAATATCTGCGAAAATAAAAACAAAATAGATCAGACAAATACATATTAAACCGCTACAAATGAAGTAAATAGTGACGAAGAAATCAGTCCCCAATTGCTTATATGTCTATGAGGTTCTACCTAGGCAGAACCCCACCTAAAATATTGCAAATGCATGAATTTCCCTGTTATACTCCTTCTACTATAAATTTTCAGGAATTGTGTTAAATGTCTAATTATGTATACTTCTTTTCGAAGGAGAGGACAGAGTTCCCTCAAGCTGACAATATTAAATTTGTGTTAGGTGGGAAGGGGACATCTCTCGTTGAAATGACGAAGCTTGGAATCCCAGTCCCTCCAGGCTTTATCATTTCCATAGAGGCTTGTAATTATTTCTACAAGAATGGTCAGAAATATCCAGAGGGCTTGATGGAGGATATTAAAAAGAACTTGAAAGACTTAGAAAAGGCAACAGGTAAGGAATTTGGTGGGAAGCATAATCCACTTTTAGTTTCAGTGAGATCTGGGGCTGCAGTATCGATGCCTGGAATGATGGACACTATTCTTAATCTCGGACTTAATGAAAATACTCTGGGAGGATTGATTGAAAATACAGGAGACGAAAGGTTTGCATGGGATTCATATCGTCGATTTATACAGATGTATGGAAATGTGGTGATGGGTATAGAGCACAGTAAATTTGAAGACGCGTTAGAGAAAATAAAGCAAAAGAGAGGTATCAAAAATGATATTGAGCTCACAGTAGATGATTTAAAGGAAACAGTGGAGAGATACAAGAAGCTATATTTCAAAGAGATTAAGGAAGAGTTTCCAACAGACCCAATGAAGCAGTTGAAGGGTGCAATTGATGCGGTTTTTAAATCTTGGGATAATCCTAGGGCAATATCTTACAGAAGAATTAATAAAATAGCACCAGAAATTACAGGAACTGCAGTAAATGTTCAATCAATGGTTTTTGGAAATCTTGGAGATAATTCTGGAACAGGTGTCGCATTTACAAGAAATCCATCAACAGGAGAAAAGAAGTACTATGGAGAATATTTAATGAAAGCACAAGGTGAAGATGTTGTAGCTGGGATAAGAACACCTATGCATTTGGAGGAAATGGAAAAACAACTTCCTGATACATACAAAGAACTCACACAAATATTTGAAATCCTCGAGCATCATTACAGAGATATGGTGGATATTGAGTTCACAATAGAAAATGGCAAATTGTATATTCTTCAATCTAGGGTAGGCAAAAGAACAGCGGCTTCTGCAGTAAAAATTGCGGTAGATATGGTAAAGGAAAAAATGATAACTAAAGAAGAAGCAGTCTTGAGAGTAGATCCACTTTCTCTAGATCAATTATTGCACCCAATGATAGATCCTGAGGCTCCAAAGGAAAAAATTGCAGAAGGTCTGCCGGCTTCTCCAGGAGGTGCAAGTGGACAGATTGTATTTACCGCAGAGGAAGCTGAGAAGGCATGGAAAGAAGGTAAAAAAGTAATATTGGTTAGGACAGAAACTTCGCCTGAAGATATAGAAGGTATGAATAGTGCTCAAGGCATTCTTACAGGAAGAGGTGGAATGACAAGTCATGCTGCTGTAGTAGCTAGAGGTATGGGTAAATGCTGTATAGCTGGATGTGGAAGTATCAGAATTGATGAAGAGAATAAGGTTATACATTTAGAAGACGGAACTATTCTAAATGAGCAGGATTGGATTACTTTAGATGGCAGTACTGGCTCCGTATATTTAGGCGAAGTGAAAACAATACAACCTTCAATATCTGGTGATTTGGAAGAGTTACTTTCATGGGCTGACGAATTTAGAAAGCTAAAAGTGAGAGCAAATGCTGATACTCCAAAAGATGCTAAAACTGCTAGAGAGTTTGGTGCAGAAGGAATTGGGTTAGCTAGGACGGAGCATATGTTCTTCAAGGAAGATAGAATTTCTGCTGTTAGACAAATGATACTTTCAGATACTAAAGAGCAAAGAATCAAGGCCTTAGCAAAAATAGAAAAAATGCAACAAGAAGATTTTGAAAGAATCTTTAGGGAAATGGAAGGACTTCCTGTTACTGTAAGATTACTTGATCCTCCTCTTCATGAATTTCTTCCTCATACTGCTGAAGAATTAAAACAAATTGCAGAAGAGATGGGTGTAAGCTATGAACAACTCCGCAAAAAGAAGGAATCACTAGCAGAATTTAATCCTATGCTTGGTTTTAGGGGATGCAGGCTTGGAATGATATATCCTGAAATTTCTCAAATGCAGGTTAGAGCAATTATTAATGCTTCCATAGCAGTAGCTAAGGAGGGAAAGAAGGTATTTCCTGAGATAGAAATACCATTTGTAAATCATCCTAAAGAGATGGAATTTCTTAAGAAGGTGATAACTGAAACTGCTGAAGAATGTATTAAACAAGCAAAAGTCAAAGTTGATTACAAAGTTGGAGCTATGCTCGAACTTCCACGAGCATGTATAGTTGCTGACCAGCTTGCAGAATATGCAGATTTTTTCTCATTTGGAACGAATGATCTAACACAAACAACTTTTGGATACTCCAGAGATGATGCAAACAAATTCATAACTAAATATTTAGAGAATGGAATACTAACAGAAGATCCTTTTCAAACGATAGACCGAGAAGGAGTAGGGGAATTAATGAAACTTGCTTCAACAAAAGCTAGGAGTACAAATAAAAAGGTGGATATAGGGATATGTGGAGAGCATGGCGGAGATCCGAAATCAATAGAATTCTGCCATATTATTGGGCTTAACTTGGTGAGTTGTTCTCCATACAGAGTACCAATTGCACGATTAGCTGCAGCACAAGCAACTATCAGAAATAAGTAAAGCTTACAAAATAACATGCATAAATACCCCATATATAGGGGTATTTTGCTTGATAACAAGAAAATATGGTGGTAGAATGCAACATTCTGAATCACATCACAAAACAGGAGGATGAAATGAATCAGGAAAAGAAGAAGGGTCGTCCAGATTGGAGAGCAAAGAAGGATATTTTATTACCAGATGATCCAGAAGAAGAAGTAGACGGTTTAGACTGGAAGTATTTGAACACGAATAGTTCAAAGAAGAAAAGGGAGAAAAGAAAACAGAAACCGTCTGCAAAGACCAATGGAAAAATAAGACATTAGCTGTCCTAGCTTACAAATAAGTTGTCTATTTTTCCCCACAAAGAAAGGGTATATTTGATTTTTATTCACTATATATTCTAAGGTATACCCTTTCTTTCCTCTCAGATCATCTTTACAAAGCAATTTTTCATATGATAGAATAAGACACTTGTTGAGAAGGTATTTTTAGTCCTTTAAAAAAGGAGTTGTCTTTAATAAAAAAACTGAGTTTTATCTCAGCTAAGCTAGATAGCTAAAAGAAAGGAGTAAAAATCTAAAAACCAATTGAATATTTTACCCAATCGCAATGACAACAATAAGACCTTCTCTGCAACAAGTCCATGTGTGGGCTATCTTTTGATTTCTATCTTAAATAGCCCACACTTTTTTCTTTTATCACATCAATTCTCTTACCTGCTTAAGCAAAAGTTTTCTTATATCTCTCAGTTTAGAAACTGATAATTCTATAATTGAAACTGCATCTACAAATACACTTCCATCATACTTGGAATCTTCTTGAAGTTTTTGCACATGTACATCGAATTCCTTCCTTATGACGGCATATATTTCTTCCTCCCTCTTCTTTATATTTATCAGCTCATTTTCTTTTGGTGACATAATAGATTTCTCTATCTGCGTAAAAAGGTTCATGAGCATATCAAATATGTATTCTAGTTTCTCAATATGTGCACTGTCTGAAGAATCTGCTTTATGCATTTTCGTAAATACAGTTGATAAATCCATTCCTAAATCTCCCAATTGTTCAATTGTATTAGAAATCTTTACCAAGATAACTGTTTCTTCTGCTGTCTTTTGAGAAAGCTTAAATTTTGATAATGATACTATACTGGTTGTAATTTCATCATCTAGGTAATCATTAAGGGATTCTAATTTTTTCATTTCCATAATTATCGATCCAGAGGGATTCCCATATATGCTTAATGCTAATTTGAATATCTTTTTAGTATTTTCCATTGAATAAACAAGTTCCTTCTTAATATCATCGATACTTTCCTTTAGATTTTTTGTATTATCATTGCTATCTATATATTTTGTTTCAAATAAGACTTCCTCCTCATCTCCCGGAACCATTTTCACAACCAATTTTTCAAATGGTTTCATCACTATCAAGAAAAATATTGTATTTACAACATTGAATACCAAATGACCAAGGGCGGTCTGAGCTCCTAGATCTCCTGATAGACTCTGCAAAATAATTATGAATTTATCTACAAAAATCATAAATACTCCAGTTCCTATGACCTTGAAAAGAAAATTTGCAAAGCCAGCTCTTTTCGCATAAAGATTTAGGTTTTTTGAAGTCATCAATGATGTGATACTTGTACCAAGGTTAGCTCCTAATATCATAGGAACTGAAACAGTTAGTGGTATAACACCTTCTTTTGCCAGTATTACAACTATACTGGAAGTAATAGTACTTGAATGAAACAACATAGTAAGTAAAACAGCAGACATGTATGCTAAAAATGGATTAGAAAGATATGAGAACATATTTACAAAATCAGGGTTATCCTTCAAAGGAGCAATAGATGAAGAAAGAACATTCAAAGAGAGAAGAATAAAGCCGAGGAAAAATAATGGCTTCCCAATTATTTTGGAGTTCCTCCCTCCATACTGGAGGAGGTATCCAATTATTAAAAGTAGACAAGCAAGTATTCCTCCGTCTATTAGAGTCAATTGTGCCGTAATTGTTGTACCAATACTGCTTCCAAATATGACTCCAAGGCTATTGTCAAATGAAATGACTCCTGTGTTAACTAAAGCAATAGCTATGGATATCATCGCAGTGCTTGATTGCATCAAAGCTGTTCCTATAGCACCAACAATTGTTGCAGAGCATCTATTTTTAACAAGTTTAGATATTTTTTTCCGGAAATTTTCTGTTGCTAATTCCTGTATCTCCTTAGTTAGACTTTCAACTGCAAAAAGGAATAGGACAAGAATAGAGACAATAGTTAATCCATACTGTATGTATTCTACATAATAGGGCAGTTCCATATGCTTTAATTTATCACATCATCTTAGTTATATCTACACTCACCATAATTTCAAATTTAAAGCAAGTGGTATAATTGATGCATGTACTATTTTGATAATGCAGCAACTACAAAAATCAGGCCTGAGGTACTTAATCAAATGATGCCTTTTTTAACTGATGAGTATGGGAATGCCTCAAGTATATATACACTTGGTAGAACTTCTAAAAATGCCATAGAAACAGCTCGAAAAAGAGTGGCCGACGCAATAGGGGCAGATGCAGATGAAATATATTTTACAAGCTCTGGAACAGAAGCCGATAATTGGGCATTAAAAGGTGTTGCAAGTGCCAATTCTAGCAAAGGAAAACACATTATAGTGTCTAGCATAGAGCATCACGCAATATTAAAACCTTGTGAATATCTAAAAAAACACGGGTTTGATATATCATATATTCCTGTAACACATGATGGAATCATAGATATTAAAGAATTAAAAGAGTCTATTAGAAGCGATACTGTACTTATCTCTGTTATGTATGCAAACAATGAAATTGGGACCATACAGCCAATTGAAGATATTGCCAAATTGGCAAAAGAAAAAAGTATATATTTTCATACAGATGCAGTGCAGGCTGTTGGTCATATTCCAATAGATGTAAAGAAACTTGGTATAGATCTCCTTACTATTTCCGCTCACAAGCTTAATGGACCAAAAGGAGTAGGAGCTTTGTATATTAAGAAAGGAACAAAAATTGACCAGTTTATGCATGGAGGTGATCAGGAGATGAAGAGAAGGGCTGGTACTGAAAATACAGCAGGGATTGTTGGGTTTGGTAAAGCAATACAGCTAGCAGTTACAGATATAGAAAAGAAAAATGAGTATATAAAAAGATTAAGAGATACTGCTATCGAAGGCATTCTATCCAATATACCAGATACTTTTCTCAATGGAGATGCTAGTAAAAGACTACCTGGGAATGCAAATATCTGTTTTAAGTATGTAGAAGGTGAATCCATACTTCTGCATTTGGATAGGCTTGGAATCTGCGCATCAACAGGTTCAGCATGTACTTCGGCATCATTAGAGCCATCTCATGTTCTTTTAGCTATTGGGATATCCCCTGAGCTTGCACATGGCTCTCTCAGGCTTACTTTTAGCGAAGAAAACACAATAGATGAAGTTAAATACCTGATTAAGGTACTGCCTGACATTATAGCTAAATTGAGGCAAATGTCTCCTCTTTACAATAACTTGAAAGATAATTGATATGGAAGATTACAATGAAAAGGTAATGGATCACTTTATGAATCCTAGAAATGTAGGAGTGATTAAAAATCCTGATGCAGTAGGGGAAGTAGGAAATCCTGTATGTGGCGACATTATGAGAATATTTCTGAAGATAAAAGATGACATCATAACTGATATAAAATTCCAAACTTTTGGATGTGGAGCAGCAATAGCAACAAGCAGTATGGTAACCGAAATGGTTAAAGGAAAGAGTATAGAGGAAGCAGAAAAAGTTACAAACATGGATGTTGCAAAAGCTTTAGGTGGTCTTCCTCCTATAAAGATGCACTGCTCAAATCTCGCACAACAAGCATTAAAATCCGCAATAGAGGATTATCGTAAACATACAGCAGATGGAAAAAAGAAATAGCGTATTGATTGGAATGAGCGGAGGAGTCGACAGCTCAGTTTCTGCTTTAATTCTAAAACAAAAAGGGTTTGATGTTCATGGGGTTACTTTCAAGCTTTCAAAATATCAAGATACAAAATCATTTGATGATGCAAGTGAAGTTGCTAAAAAACTTGGTATTCAGCATGAAATTATAGATATATCAGAAGAGTTTAATAAAGAAGTAATAGAGTATTTCCTAACAGAATATCAGAAAGGGAGGACTCCAAATCCTTGTGTTGTATGCAATAGACAAGTTAAATTTCATCAATTGATTAGATACGCTGATCAAAGAGGAATTGATTTAGTAGGAACTGGCCATTATGCTAGGGTGGACAAAAATGACACACGATATTTCCTGCGAAAAGCAAGAGATATTAAAAAAGATCAGTCATATTTTCTTTACAGACTTACACAAGATCAACTAAAAAGAGCAATCTTTCCTTTAGGTTCTATGAATAAAAAAGATGTCAGAGTCTTAGCTGAAAAATATGAATTAAAAGTTGCAGATAAGGAGGATAGTCAAGATATTTGCTTTATACATGATAATGATTATCGTTCTTTTGTGGAAGATAATTCAAAAGGACAATTTGAATGTGGGGACATTGTTGATACAAGTGGAAAGAAGATTGGAACTCACTCAGGATTTTTCAAATATACAATAGGACAGAGAAAAGGATTGGGTATATCATCAAACAAGCCTTTGTATGTTACAGGTATTGATGCAGTAAGAAATGTTGTTATTGTTGGAGATGAAGAAGAGTTATATACATCTCAATTTGAGGTTTGTGATGTTAATCTTATGGCTATTGATCGACTTAATAAACCACTAGAGGTACTAGTAAAAGTAAGATCTGGTTCCACACCTGTTCCAGCAGTTATTGCTACTTTAGATAATGGAAATATACTTGTTAAATTCAATCAAAAACAAAGGGCTGTTACTTCTGGACAATCAGCAGTTTTTTATGAAAATGACATATTAGTTGGCGGAGGAATAATAGTTTAAGTATTTACAAAGTACTATTGTTGATATACTATCTAATTGTATAGAAGTTTAATCTCATAAATGTATGGAATATGAAAAAATTGTATAGATCAGAAGAGAATCAGATAATAGCTGGTGTTTGTGGAGGAATAGGGGAGTATTTCGATATAGATCCTACATTGATAAGAGTGATATATATATTTCTTTCCTTTTTAACTGGCGGTTTTGGATTTCTTATGTATTTTCTACTTTGGATAATTATTCCACCCAAATCTAGTATTAAAAAAGATTCAAAAGAGTTTATTGAGGACAACAGGAAAGATATGAAAGACAAATTTGATACTTTTGCTAAATCTGCTAGAAAAACCGTAAAGGCTGATACGAGTCGTAAGAATAAGTAATTTCTTTAACTTTAATATGTAATGTATATGAAAAATAAAGATAAATATTTCTTGGGAGCTTTTCTTGTGGCGTTGGGTATCATTCTAGCTTTAGGGCAGTTTGATTTTTGGCATATCATCTATTCAATAATTTTTGATTTTTGGCCATTGATAATTGTTGCTGGAGGTATTCACAGAATTGCACACAAGAGTACGGTTTCAGGCATTTTCATCGCATGTGTAGGTGTATTTCTTTTATGCCACACATTATTTAACATTAGTTTACATGGTTTCTTCTGGCCAATAATACTCATGGGAGCAGGAGTTTCAGTTCTTTGTAGTGCTGAAGAGAAATCAAGCAAAAAAGATGAAGAAGATAACGATCAAGATAAAGTAGATGATAATTATATAGATGATACAAGAATCTTTTGGAATACATCTAAGAAGCTTGTTTCAAAGGATTTTACAGGAGGAACCATAGATAACATATTTGGAAGATATTTACTTGATTTAACAAAGTGTGTTGTCTCAGATTCTGGAGCTAAACTTGAGATTAATACCGTACTTGGAGCTGTTGATGTGATAGTTCCTAAGAATTGTAGAGTTATTGTTAATGGTGAGAGTATTTTTGGTACTTGGGAGACAGAATTAGATGAAAGAGATATTGAAAAGCCTGTTTTGAAAATAACTGGTACTGCAATTTTTGGTGGTGTAAAAGTTACTGAATAATGACAGGCTCGGTGCTGTCTCTGTGTGCCATTACTATAAATCTTTTCCAGTTCATACCGGGGGGATAACATGCCATAATAGTTAGAGTATCGCTTGTATCATAGTCTCTCAGGTATTTTGTGTCATCTTTTGTTGTTATCTTAGTTTCGAAAACAACATATTTGTATATTTTCCCTTCATAGCTAACATAAATAACATCCCCTTGTTCAAGTTCACTTAATAAGTAGAAGTAAACATCATATTTATTTCTCTCATAAAAATTAACCGCAGAATGGGCAAACAAAAATACATTTCCTGAAAGATTTGGAGTTGAAGTACCTTTAGCATGTGCAATTCCAGTTCGTAATGCATTTGTGTACTCTTCTTCATCGTATGGTGATACATTTTTTGTAATCTTGGAATTTGCTTTAATTTTGGGAATGTATACACCAAAATATGGGTCTAAGAAAATCTTTTCTGTATTGTTATCAATTTTTTCTGTAATATTATCATCATTTGTAGACAAAACTACATTACTTGTTGATGGGGTAGGTGATCTATACTGAGAAATATATGCCGAAATTACAGGATAATATGTAAGTACTAACACAAGAAGACCTGCTAGGAGTAGTAATACTCCTAGCAAAGTTTTTCTATTGTACTTGTTTATGCTTCTTTGCATACCAAAAACCAATCGAGCCTAGTATTAGCAATCCACCAACCCATAAATACCAATTCTTTACAACATTAGAGTCCGATTTATCTTCATTCACAGATTGTTCTTCCTTACTATCTTCATTGTCTTCCTGTTCATTGGTTTGAGACTCCTCCGTGGCATCTCCTTTTACAACACCCTCATCTGTATCGGCTGTAGTTCCAGTTTCAGAGTTGACTTTAGTATCTGATGCCCCTGCAATAGATCCGTTCTCTTGAGATTCTACTACAGTAACTGCCGTTTGAACTTGTTGAGTAGTTTTAACTGTTCCTGCTTTTGCTGGTACAGTTATTACTTTCTCATCTGAAACTATTTCTGATACATTCCCTGTGCTATCAACTGCTCTAATAGCATAGTAATAAACTTTATCACTTTCAGAAGAACTATCAGTCCATGTATATTCAGTATTTGGAGTTACATCCATGGTATGAATAAGAGTATCACTGTCAGCTACAAATGATGACTGTTCAGATCTAAAAATTTGAATCTTACTGGTAACCCCATCATCTGCCGTTTTGAATTTCAGTATATTTCCAATCTTTGAATAATCTACAACACTTTTTGGCTTTTCAAGATTTACAACTACTTCTACAGACTCAGATTTTTTCTCCATTCCAGAATCAGTTTTAGCAAGAACATAATAACTGTATGTTCCACTTTTATCAACTTTCGCCACACACATACCACTTTTCCCCTCAACTTCTTGGAATGGAACAGATTCTTCTTCTTTAAAACATTGAACTTTAATTGGAGAGGTATCTGAAGTCATTGCTACAAATGCGATACTGAATTGATTTGCATTGGTAGGGGATTTTGGTTTTTCAATTTTTACATCAATGTACTCATTTGATGCAAATACTGAAATTGGTATTACTAATATAGTAGAGAATATAATTACACATATTACCTTTGAAAATGTTTTGGCAAATTTTTTAGATTTAGGTAATATCATAAATAACCCTAGAATTATGCTGATCAAAGACACCAGTATTATGTAGGTTTTTGCTCCAGTATCTGGAAGATATATTGTGGTGGAAGCTCCTAATACTTCTCCTTCTTCAATGCCTTCAACACTTCCAACAGCTACTTCGGAGCTTACAAACGGTGTTTTTTCTCCTAAACTCACATTGCCCATAACAACATCACTTAGTACTGATAATCCTTTTGCCCAAGCCATATCAGGATATGTTCCAGCCTCTTGGTCTTCAGAAATTAATGCTGCATATTTAAGTGTAATAGTTTCCCCTTCTTCTATTTTCCCTAATGTCCATTCAGCATAGTCGATTTCACTATATTCTGGTTCATTAAGCAATATCTTTCCTGATATAGATGATTCAACAGACCCACTTCCTTTGACATACTTAAACCCTGCAGGAAGGATATCAAAGACACTGACATTATTTACAATATATTTGTCACTGTCATATTCATCATTTGGAGCACTTATTGTAATTGTGTAAGATACATCATCCCCAGGCATCTTTGTTTCTCCATTAGTGTTATTCCCTTTTTCGATCTTAAGGTATGGAGTAAGTACTTCATTTTCACAAATGTATGTTACACTCTCATTGCTTTTAATAGATATCTTATCCGTAGTCATTGACTCACCTTCTTCTCGATAACATCCCTTCTGAGTATATCCTTCTACCTGTCCTTCACTAAAGGAGTAATTCCCTGGGTTCAGATTTTCAATTGTCATTGATACTTTTCCATTACTGCCATCAGATATAATTCCACTTTGGATTGTAGCACCTTGTGAATCTTTGAATACAATTGGAAATTCTTGATCTGAAACAACATCTTTACTCCCTTTATATATCACTTCTTTCTTTATTATTGCTTTCCCCTTTTTCTGTTTGTTAGTACATACCACAGAATAACTTTCTCCACTGTATACTTGGAAATTCTTTGCCTCTATACTTCCACTAGGAATAGTAATTGCACATCCTAATTGATCATAATCACTATCTTCAGCTTCAGAGATAGTATACAGTCCAGGCTCATGTACATTAAAAGTTGCTGATTTATTTTCATTTATACTACTAGAACTAATGACACTATTATCTTTTTTCAAATAAATTTTAAAGTCATTACTAGTACCATCCACTACTTTTTCAGAATCCGGACTTACTATATCTTTTGTAACAGTTATGTTTACCCAATGAAAATTCCCAAAATTAACTTCTGTATCACTTCCTGCTGATATAGTAATATTTCCAGGAGTTGGAGATGTCTGAGTCCAACCTAGCACTTCTATTTCTCCTATTGAATAGGTGTGACCTGGAATAAGATTAGTAAATTCATATAGTCCCAATGGGGAACTTTTTGTATATGCTGTTATATAGCTAGAACTTGAATCCGATAAGTCCTTAATCATAATACTCCAATCTTCTATTCCAGATTCATCATCATCACGAGTTCCATCTCCATCTTTATCTTCATATTTGTATCCATGTATCTTTCCTAATTTTGTATTTGTGAAAGTACATAGTACATCTTCTCCATTAGATACATTTATAGAGACTTTTCTCGAGTTTGTAGAATCAGTACCACTATCAGTATCATTGCAACTTATCCCTGATAGAACCCAACCGTTTATGCTTGATTCTTCAACATTATAATTGCCTGGAATAACATATGTTACAATAGTTTCTCCATTTTTAAGAGATTTTGCACCACTCCATATGTTTCCGGTAAAATCAAAACTTGTTGTCGAATCAGAATTTGGATCTGTAACTTTTTTAATAGTTACCTTTCCATAAGTACTTGTATTAGTGATGGTACATGCAACTTCTTGTCCTACTGACAGCATTATTTTGTTATTATTTTCGCCATATAATGTTCCACCACCAGTACAACTCCATCCATTTGAGCTATACCCAGTCATATCACCCTCTTCACTTAGGGTATATTCTTGAGCCTTAAGATTTGACCCACTTTCCACAGAACTAGAACCAGATATGACAGTCCGATCAGTCCCCTCAGCTTTTACGGTCCAGCTATTTGCATTCTTTTTTAGGTCATCTGGCAAGTCTTCTCTGTTACTTACCACTTTTTGTAATTTCAACTTAGGGGCTACATCATCATTTACTACTGTACATGTTACATGCTGACCTTCATTCAATATAAATGGCATTTCACTAACTACAACAGAGGAATCAGTATCATCTACACAACTCCATGCTCCTTCGGTGTAACCTGAAATATCTGATTCACTCAAGGAGTATTCTGTATTAGATTTCACAGCTGGTGTTGATGTGTATACTGTTGTACTTGTACTCGTGTCTGTTACCCCATCACCAAATGTTAATTCTCCTCCATTTAATGCAACATCAAAATCTGATACCACAGCATTACCTCCATTATCATTGATTACCTTCGTTACTACTGTCAACATTGGGGCTACATCATCATTTACTATCTCACATGTTACCTCTCCATTGTATGGAATTGTCACATTTGTACAATTATTATATGTGGTAGCATACCCATATTGATTAGCTTCAACTTCCGTAATAGAGTGGTGTAGTCCAGAATATCTTGTAAACTCCATTCTACTTAGTAATTCATTTTGATTGTCTTCATTAAAATACTGTGCATCTTCAGAATCTATTTTAAATGAAAACTCTTTCGCTGTTCTTGTTCCTCCATTATCATTAATTACTTTCTTGACTATAATTAATTTTCCCAAATTCCTAGCATTAGTGTATGTACAAGTCACTTCCTCCCCAGACTTAAGGTTCACTTTTGCCTCATTAGCACTTATGGTAATGTCTGCTCCTCCAGTACAAGACAATGAAACAAAATGATAATTATCCTTACCTACCTCAGAAATAGCATATTCACCTGGTCGCAAATTAGATATTGTCTTCCCAGTACTATATTCAACAGAACCAAGCTTCCATTTCCAATCAGTCGCTCCTATTATATCTACATCATCATTAAGATCCCCATCTCCATTTCCATCTACATTTTTAACTACTTTAATACTCCCTTCCTTATAGTTTATAAAATTAACATCGGTTTTATTCTCCCCAGCTGAAACAACAACTTCCTGTTCACTAACAGTTAAAACAGCCCATCCTGCTTTTAACACTTCCTTTACCCTATATGTTCCTGGGAGGATGTTAGTGAAAGTATATTTACCATCAGTAGATGTCACCGTTTCATTGAGTTTATTCCTTTCCGCAGAAGAATCCCAAAGTTCAATGTTCCATCCACTAACATAACTTTGATCAGTAGTCGTTCCTGAATTTCCATCTGCATCATTAATCTTATACCCAGATATCGAGCCATACTTCGTGTTAGTAAATGTGCAAGTAACGGAATCTCCAGAATTCAAAGTAATGCTACTAACACTATTACCATTAGTGCATGAAGAAGTTGTTTTTCCCCAGTTACTATAGTTTCCTTCAGATACGGAATAATTTCCAGGCAACAACGAGAATGTTTCCGATGCATCTGTTGTATCTGAATTATCAGCTAAATTAAAACTATTGATAGTGGTACTACCACTCATTAATGCAAAACTAAAACTATCTGTGGAAGCAGGCAATGCCTTTTTAACTATAGTTAATGAACCATTCTTGGCATTAGTAATTGTACAATCTTTAGAATCTCCATTTCCTATAGTTATGTTGGTACAAGCATTACCAACCAAGCTCCATCCATCAGGTAATGTTTCATTAAAACTATATGTTCCTGGAAAAACATTGAATGTATAAGAAGAAGTTTTACTTATAGTTCCCATATTACCACTTAAAAATGTAGGAGCACCAGATACACTGGCCGTACCAGTTCCTGTTATACTAAAACTCGTTGTGTCATCTATATTAGGAGAAAATTCCTTTTTCACAACAATTTTTCCATTTGGAATAGTACAGTTATTATTCCAAATTGCTTTCCCATATTCATTCCAATTTTTTCCCGTATATGTACCTCCACTCGGAAGTTTAAATTCAGGTATAATATCACCCCACGATTCAACAATCCCAGGATACCATACACCACCATTATGCCCATCATGACCCTGAACATCACCTGTCATACTAGCATTAGCACTATTGTATGGATTTGAAGAACTACCAGTTGCGTGACATATTTTGATTTTTTCGACTCCATAGTAATTGGCACTGTCAGATGCACTTACCCCTTGTGCTGTTGTCACAGAGCCAATATTTGTGTATTGCCCCAGTACCGCACTTGAACTCCCAGTACAAGTCATCGATGCACCAACTCCAAGCTCAGTATTCGGACAAGTTACGGTAACCCCCTTATCATCTGTAACATTAATTCCAGTTAGTTTTATATTCCCAATATTCTGAATAATATATTCAAAATTCACAGAATCTCCTTTCCCCACATATATTCCGGGAGCAGTATTTGCATCATTACCCTGAACCTTTTTTATGATTGAAATGGCAGGTCTCTCCACAAGCGTAGTACTCAGATGTCCTACTAAATATGCAGAATTATCCTTTCTTTCCTCAGTTATGAACTTTTGAACCACTGTCCCACTTGGATATGCCGACTGAAAACCATCTATTTTCAATGTATATTTTATATCACCAATAGTAAACGAATTCTCACCATATGCATTAGGAAATGTTATAACATCATCACATGGAGTTGTACTGTTTTGTTCCGATGGAAAACCTGGGCAATTCTTATACGAACTATACCCATTACTTGTCTCTTTTATATTAAACTGATATGAAAATTGAGGATTTGTCACTAATTCTGGATTTGAAAAATCTAAAGAAACATTTAATGTTGCATTCTTAGCCGTATCTCCTGTTACTGGCCAATTTTGATGTGTTAAAGTACCAATTAAAAATGTTTGTCCAGCATTAAAAGATTGACTCTCAGATTGAGATGTAAACAAAAGTCCACTCTTATCGCCTCCCCAAGTTGCTGGACTCCCCCACTTTATCTCATTTGTACCTACACCTGAAAGATTACAATTACTACCTGTACACACTACTGAAGACCATGTACCAGATGTTGAGGATATTGTATACTGCCCAGTATCACTCAGAAGCACAGACGTAGACTTTAACTCGGCAACAGTAGGAGCTCTAGGAGCGGAAGATGTCAAAATATTTTCTGTTTCATTCTTTGTTTTACTCTCAACTACTGCTATATCATTACCATCTTCATCTTCCTTATTATTTACAATATCAACACCCTTTGCAATTTGGGCTGGATCTGAAACTCCTTCATTGGCTATATTCTCACTCTCATCAATTTCAACTGAGCTATCATCAGCATATGCACTGATATCACTAATAGCTAAAGCAGAAGGGGTGAAAGTATACAAAAGAAGGAAACCAGACACTGAAATCTTTTGTGTAGATTTCAATACATTCATGAGAAATTTTTTTCTCATATGATTTTATGATTAAATTAATATCATTATCTTCGTGTTTCTATCATAAAGCGAAGATGGCAGTACTAATCAACATAGTTAATCACTTTACATTGTCTTCGTGATTATATAACAATTATAATCACATAGCAATATCATAGAAAAAGCCAACATCATTCCTTTTTCTTTTCATAAGTGGTAAAATGCCCCTTTGTTATGTCAATTCTTCAAGCAACTCAAGAAAATTTAAGAAATATTGCAATCATAGCCCATGTAGATCATGGGAAGACTACTCTCGTAGATGCCTTTATGAAGCAAACCCATCTCTTCAGAGACAATCAGGAGGAAATGTCACAAACACAAATACTTGATGTTGGAGAATTAGAAAAAGAAAAGGGAATTACAATAAACGCAAAAAATATAGCTGTAGAATATAAAGGGGTAAAAATAAACATAATTGATACTCCTGGACATGCTGATTTTGGAGGAGAAGTTGAAAGAACATTGAATATGGCAGATAGCTGTCTTCTGCTTGTTGATGCAAAAGAAGGGCCTATGCCACAAACTAAATTTGTTCTTAAAAAAGCATTAGAACTAGGTCTCAAACCTGTTGTTGTTGTAAACAAAATAGACAAAAAACTTGCCAATATTCCAAAAACAATATCAAAGATTCAAGATCTTTTTCTTACACTTGCAACAAATGAAGACCAGCTCGATTTCAAAATATTCTATGCAATATCAAAGGAAGGAAAGGTTTTTGAAAAACTTCCTGAGGGTGATTTAACAACTCCCAATAATATACAGGGAGACATGACTCCAATTCTAGAAGAAATTGTTAATCATCTGCCAAGTCCTAAGGGAGACAGAAACAAGCCATTTCAAATGCA
>ENA-UOYA01001714-UOYA01001714.1-activated-sludge-metagenome-genome-assembly--contig:-NODE-1714-length-22486-cov-36.251750_pt1 | contig 22486 bp, 38 predicted proteins | sample MGYA00238163_ERZ764804 | MGnify/ENA primary metagenome ERZ764804 (study PRJEB28919, sample SAMN05720223) | activated sludge metagenome | isolation source: Anaerobic digester | place: Hong Kong... | reverse complement strand
AATTTTATTTGCAAATATAATAAATGTTTTGTATATTTGTATATTAAAATTTATAAAATATGATGTTAGCACCCAGAGACCGAGATAAATATATTAAAATGATTTGTGTAGAATCTATTGAATTCGTGGATAAAGTCTGGGGTAATTGTTCTTTAATAGAAGGTAACACTTATGATGTTTTAATCGATGCTAAACAAAATCATGTTGACGGTTGGTATTTGGTTAAGTTTGGAACAGGACTTTGTCCTCATAAAAGTGAATACTTAAAGACAGAAGCTGAAATACGTGATGAAAGACTTGATAACTTATTAAAATGAAAAATATGGAACACTTAAAATTTGTGAAAGGATTTGGCTTATTTTTAATATTACTTGGACTTGTTATTAGTGTAGGTACTGCAATTTATATGCAACAAATAGATCCTGTTGAGACTTATAAATATGGTTTGCTTAGTGGAGTTGCAATTGGAGTTGCTTTATGCGGAGCAATTTTAAGACTTTACTCAGCATCCAATGAATAAAAAAGCCACTTATTAGTGGCTTTTTTATATTCCTAAATTAGAAAGAACTTTATCTCTGTAAAGCTTTCTAAAATTTGGTAAAACTTCATTGCTTATACTACGATAATCGACATGTATTACAACTCTAATATCATCATCTATTGAATAAGAACTTATAAAGCAACCAATTAGTTGATATGTTGACTTAAAATCACTTAAATACAAATCTCTTTTATACTCAGAAGGGTACATTTTACCTTCTTTTATAATTGCTGAATATTCTTTTATATAATCTAAATATTTTAGATCTATTGATAACTCAATATTAGTATTGAAAGTTTGATTGTTGTTTTGTTGTGTTGATAAGCTACAATCTTTTATTATAATTATTTCATTTATTTTAGTATCAAGTAGAACCATATTACTTTCTATATTATTTATTATCAGGAAAGTTTATAAAAAGATAAAGACTCTTAAAAGAGTCTTTTATCTAACACCCGAAGGAGTTAGAGAATTGGCCGCCTCCCTAAGGAGGCAGTCAGTCAGGACCACCCTAAGGAGGGCCTATGCTGGATCGTATGTAATTCTACTTTCTAAATTTCTCATACGCATAATTATCTTAAATTCTTTTAATGGTTTTGAGTAAATATAACCACCCATTCCATCTGATATTCTAATACTTATACGACAATATGCAGTTCCTTTTTGTATTGTTGGTAATTCTTTTGAATATTGATCTGTATCGTCAAATTGTGTATAAGTAACTACGGAACCTATATAAAAGCTATTGCTATTACCTGAAACTTTTGGTGGATTTATAGGTGAGAAATAATTCTCCGCATATAATCTATAATAAGCTGACTCTGCTGTTAAAGGAATAATCATAGGTCTTGTTATTACACCATTACCTGTTATGGTAGATAACTCTGCTGAGTAAATATCATTACTATAAGGATAAGTTACTTTATATTTTGTTGGCGTGTATACCGTAGTAGTTTGATTTACTATCTTTCTTTTTCTTTTCTTAAATTTCTCAATTATTATCTCTGGATTATCATTCTTTATTAGATCCCAGTTTTTAATTCTTATACCTAAACGATCTACTTGCGTAATAAAGGATTTTAAGTAGTATAACTCTGAATTTATATCCTTTATATAAAGTGTATCATCTACAAAATCTCTATAATTAACACCATCCCAATATAAGTCTATATCATTAGATTGCATCGCAAGATACTCAAAGTTGTCATCTAACTCTTTAATACTTAATCTATCGCCTTTATCTTTTCTTAATGTAATCATTATAAATAAATAATATTTTAAATATATATATTAAAATTATTCTTCCAATAATTGTTCTATCTTAGAATTTCTTTTATTTATTTTTATTTGATCTTCGTGTATCTCTATCTCTAACTCTGACTCAAAATAGCGAATATCTGAATCATCAAGTAAGAAAAATATACCATCAATACTTGTTATTATTTTTCTCGAATCAGGTAACCAATTTATTCTTACAATATCACCTATCTTCATTTAGTATATTATTTAATTGTTGTTCTCTCCAATCTTCTACTTTAATAAATAAACTTGTTTCATACCAATCATAAACATCCATTCCTTCAATTCTATATTTTTACTCCACTCTGCAAATACTTCTCCTTCTATAAAGAATACAAATTCTGCATTATAAATTTTATTTACTTCTAGTTCAGGATGTTTTTGATTATCTATACATACTACTTTCATCCTAATATTTTTTTTATCTTATCATCACGGAGTTGACTTTCACTTTTACTGAAATTATAAGTAGCATATCTAGCTTCATAACCACCATCAGTTATAATTGTGATAACTCGTGAATTAAGTTCTGGGTAATGTGGAAACTGATTATAACATTTTATAACCTGATAAGTTTTTCCTTGTGTTAAAGCTTTGTATTTTTTATTACAAACAACTTCATCACCTGGTAAAAACTCAGGATAGTGTCTATCTTCTACGTATTGTCCGTCCCAACTCATTTTATAACTAATTGAATATTACTAATTCTTTCTTGAGATCTTGTATTTGAGAATGCTTTGATATTAGAAAAGTATGTTACTATCGATTCTCCTTTTCTATTATATGAAAAAGCTTTAATCATATCAATACCATACTCACTATCTACACAACTAACAAAACCAACCAATGAGTCTATATGTTTGCTAATATCAAAGTTATGTTCGTTTTTCTCAGGTAGAATTTGTATAGTAAGCTTTTTATCTTTAATATCCGTGATGTTTATATGAGTGCGTAGTTTTAGATCATAATAGTCTCTAAATGTCTCGCAAAAGCTTAAAAGATCTTCTTTATTTATTTGCATAATAGTTTATTTAATTTAATTTCTCTTTCTAACATAGTTTTGTTATTTGTTCCAATTACATTAGAGTATGAAAAGTTGACTTCTATCCTAAAGGACAGATGCTGACCTTGTTGCATATATATCTTACAAGAGTTTAATTTACAATCCTCAAATAGCCAGTGATAATAATCTGACTTGTCTATAAGTATTTGATTTGGTAATTCCAACGTCTTAAACTCTTCACATTCATCATAGACATTAAATACGATTGTAATATTGTCTTTCTTTTTTAAGATAGATGTTTTTTCACAAAAGTCCCAGATATAATATTTTTTACCGTTTAATATTGTAATCATAATAATTTACTTTTTTACAAAAAAAATAATTTTAACTTTTCCATACTTTATATGTAACTATTTTATCTATTAATGATAAAGATACATTATACTCTTCAGATAATTCTTTTCGACTAGTTTTATTTTTGTAATTTTTTTCTCTTATTTCATTTACTTGTTGTTTTGTTAATTTTGATGATTTATTATCCTCACCTGTAAAAATACCACCTTTCTTTTTATTTACTAAGTGATATTTATTTCTTCTTTTTAACCTGTTGCTAACTGCTGTAAAGTCAACGCCTAATTCTTTAGATACCTGTGATATAGATTTCTCATTACACATTTTTATTAAATCTTCATCATCTGGCCACAAGATTTTTAACCTAGTATCAAATTGTGGTATATGTCTATTGTCATATATAGGATCTAATGTTCTTTTTATCTCTTGGTGTGGACAAATACCATTGTTTATGGATTTACCTAGGTTACAATTCCAACATAATACTTGTAGATCTTCTCTAATTTCTTCTTTTTTTAGTTTTAGATAGAATGAAAATGTTGATATTTTTTCTTTTTTTCTCTCTAAATTACCATCATTGTTTTTGTGGTCAATAGTTAGGAATAAAATTTGTTTTTCTCCACAACAATTACATTCACCGCCATATTTTTCAATAACAATATGTTTTGTTAGTAAACGATATTGACTGGTTTTATCTTTATTTTCTTTTACATATTTAGAAGTTGATTTAGATTTTTTATCAAGACAATTCTTACAACCTTTTTTATCACTTACTGGCGTATCTATACCACAATAAACACAAAGATTGTCTATCTCTCTTTGTCTTTTTATTTCTCTTCTTTTTTCGGACTTATCCATCATATTTTTTTTACATATATATAAAAAAATATGATGTACGTCTTACTCATATAAATGTTCTTCGTTTCCATTTTTGTTAAATGTTATAACAAACTTTGGAGTTGGTTCATAATAGCTGTTCTCAAAATCTGGAATAATATTCTCATAGTATTCCATACCAGTCTCATAGTTATTTGAGAACCATAATTTGTATCTTTCTTTATAAGTAAGTTCTCGCTTACTTATATTTATTTGATATTTCTCTGATATTTTTTTATCTTTAATTAAAAGCTCAATAAACTGATCGATAGAAATAACATCGGTTTTATTAATATAATCAATATAATCTGCTTGTAAAAGTTGTTTAAGGTTATAATTTTTCATCTATTAGATTACTTAGTATTTCTTCTCTTTTTATTTGTGTGCTTGGTTCTGCTAATTCTTTTTCTAGATTTTCAATTAATAATTTAGCTTTATTTATTGCATCATTACCTTGTTCTGGTGTTAAACCACCACCATAAGCACGATCAATATCTTCGTAGAACCAAAAGTTTTTTACATATCTTTTTAGTTCTGCTAATTCTTTCTTTTTAGCACGTCTTTCTAAACCGCTTATTTTATAAGGTGATTCGTTCATTAGCTTAATAAATCAGATAACATTTCGTTACGTTTAATCATAGTTTCCAAGTCAGAAAACAAAAGTGTTTGCAGATATTTATTCTCTATTCTTGCTTTTTTACCTAATCTTTTTGCTTGTGAATTTCGGTAATAATCGTTATTATACTTTGTTAGATCAACATCTACAATTTCAACCGTTATTGACTTTTTGTTCTTACGAACAACTTTAACGGTGTCACCGCCCATAAGACCAGCAATTGACCAAAGTTCTGCACTGATTTTTAACTCGTCATTTTTCTCAACATTTGCTATGATTAGATCAAACGCTAATTGTCTTTCTTGCTCTTGTAAATTAGCAATACTTTTATGTATATCACTAACTCTTTCTTTAATCTTATTTCTAAGATTGTTTAGTCTAGTGATATTAGTTCTATAATCCTTTATTTTTTGGCGAACTTGTGCTAAGTTTTGATATGACATATTTTATATTTTAACAACAAATATAATTAAAATTTAATATATAACCTATGAAATATTTAAGAAAATTTAATGAAACTGTCAGTGAAAACTTTTTGCTTGATCTACAGGATTTTTGCGAAAGTAGTTTAGCTTATATTTTAGATGATGGTGCAAAAGTAACCGTTATGGATTCTGTTCGCTCTTCTACTCCTATGGATAAGAAACCGACAGATATTAACATAGCTCTTATTTTTATAAGACTATCAGATAAAACTAAATGGAGTGATATTAAAGATTTTATGAATCCATTTTTTAGTGCATTAAAATCAGAATATGATATTGTACATGATAAAGTAGGTTTTAGATTATCAAAAGGATTTTGGAATGTTTATAAAAAGGAGTTTAATATAGATGATATTCTTGCTGATAATATTCAAGATGTTGATAGATGGTCTAATGGTTCATTAAAATATAACTTAGAAAGAGATCCAATTATAAGATTTGAGATAAGAGTAAAGGCAAGATAAATCTTGCCTTTTAATTTAATCTATCTAATTCTAATTGTAATCTTTCAATTTGTGAAATTATATTTTGTCGTCTTGCTTCAACTTGTGCTAGTCTTATAGCATCATATTGTGTTGGTAAATTTGTACATTGACGAGTCTCCATGTCAAAAATATATGAACTTAGAATTGATTGTGATAGACTAAATCTTTCGACTGCTTCGTTTATTGTAATTTCTCCACGACCTGCTCTTGTTTCGATGATACACATATCATCTTCTGTTAAAGGTACGTTAAATGTGTTATATGCGCTAACTAATATTAATCTTCTCATTTTATTATTTTATTAATTTTTATATCTCTTATTATTTGTTTTATTTCGTCTTGGTTTTCTGCAAACCACTTTCGATAATCATGTGCATAGATAGTCATCTTATCATCTGTTAAATAATAAGCTTGACCAAACATAAACTTCTTGATACTATCATGAAGCTCATATGGTATGCTATCTGTAACAACTACGTCTTTTCCAGAGTTATATATGTTAATTAATTCATTCATTTTGCAAATATAGTAAATAATTTTAATATATAAAAATATGAATAAAATTAAAAGGTATAAAGATTTTAAGGGTAGAGATTATATCTTAGATGAAGTTAATGATATAGTAGAAGGAACACTAGCTTATCTATCTGATGAAGGATTTGTTTTTAGTGCTGAGACTTTTTTTAATGATGTTTTAATTTTTGTAAATAAGCCGCCAAAAGGAGTATCACCACCATTTGATTATGTTCCGTTTTCTTGGTTAGATGTTAAAGAGTATGTTATTTCTTTATTTGAGAGATTACATAAAAGGTTTGCTGATAATTGGAATGTTAAAGTTTACTTGAAAGTTGGTAGTTATTACCGCCATGAAGAAGAAATTACTTATCAAGAAATGTTAAATAGTACAGATGATGAAATTAAAACAAAAGGACTTGCAAATATTTTTGGAGTAAGGATTTGCTTATCATAATTTAATATATAATAAAAAATAAATAATCTTATGAGATTAAAAAAGTTTGCTGATTTTATAAATGAAGCTAAATATGAACCAGACCATGAATTAGATAGAATCTTAGATAAAATATCTGAATTTGGAATTGATTCAATTACTGCAAAAGAAAAAGCTTATTTAGATGGTGAGCGTGATTCACAAGATGAATATAATGGTACTTACGATTCAGAAGATAGCGATGTTATTGATAGTGATGGAAATTACAAAACACCAAATAAATCAAACTACTTATTGTTAGTTCATGGTATGGATACTGATGAGTTTCACTCGTCTGAAATTATGGTAACTGCTATGGATAAAACCGGTAAGTATGTTATCGATGTTCATTTTGTTGATATGTTATTTAGTGAATTAGAAGGAATTGGAATAGAAGATGTTGCGGAAGGACATATGGAGTATTATGGTGAACTAACTGCTGATGAGTTAGTAGAAAAATTAAGATCTATGGGATTCAATTCAAGAATCGGTGATGTAGATGAGGTATCTTAATATGAAGCATTTATTATTATATGAGGCGTTTGACTCAAAAACATTATCTTCAATTGCTAATCACTTAAAAAAGCAGATTAGTAAAGAAGCTTATGAACAATTTATAACAAAGCTTAAAGACTATCAAGGTCTTTTTGATTTACCTTTGTCTTCTATATCAGAGGATTGCTTAAAATATATGTCTTCTAAAAAAGCAATTCCATTAAAACCTGATGATGAAATTCATAATCCTTATGGTATATGGGCTATTAAGTTTTGGTTTGATCTTGAAAAAGGATTTATAATGGAAACCGGTATTGGTGATAAATCTATTCCTTTATATTCTGTGGGTAGAAATAAATCATTTGATGAAAAAGAATTATCTTTTCTTAAAGAGAAGAGAGGTATAAAAACTGGTAAAATTAGACCAGTTACTAATTATTCTACATTAAAAACTGGTGATAAGATTATTGGATATTATAGTGATTCTGAGCGAGAAACTAGTAGATTAGCAATGGCTACTATTTATATAAGTAATAATTCTATATATGCTATACAAGATGTTGTAAGTGGAAGTAATCCATCAGAAGATGATGAAGATGATGGATGGTTAAATTTTGGTAAATATGGCTGGGTATTAGGGTCAGCAAATTATCCAGGTAACGATCATAGAAAGTTACACCACTATAAGGAAAGTTCAGATGAATTATCTTATGAAACATTAGATAGTTATTGGAATAATAATCTACCTATTGATACTAGAGGTTCTTTGATAGATTGGAAAGGAAAAATTCCTAAATTAGAAGAAGTTAAAGATTCTGATTATTGTGTTGTTTTATTTTTAGATCAGTTATTGTTTGATTATGATTCGTTAGAAGATATAAGAAACAGAAGAATTTCCAGTAGAGCTAATGCAACAAAACTTTTATCGGATGATGAAATTAGAAAAATAAATATAAATAGATATTTAGAAAAATTAGGTTCTTTCCAAGATGAAAAAGGTAATTTGGTGAATTTACAAAAATTTATTTTATACACAATCTATGGTCAATATGCTTTTTATTCTATTTTTAACTATCAATGTTTACATTATATTGAGAGATTCATGGATAGCATAGATTCACTTATAAAGTTTGATAATAAAGATAGAGTAAAGTCAACATTTAAGCAAGTTTATAAAAATAATGATAACAAGAAAAATATTACCAAAGGTCTTAATATTGCAAAAACCCGTATTAAAAATGATAAGGTGCAATATGTTATTTCTGTTATAGAACAAATAGATAGAATTATTTACAATTATATTAAAGGATTAAACCTTGATAATATAAATGATTTAGAGTTTGTTTATCATAAACTATCAGCAATTTCTAATATTATACACTCAGATAGATTTAGGTTATATTCTTTTAGAAATCTATTAGCAAGACTAAGTGATCCAGATATGATTATCAGAAATTATATTAGAAAAGGTTATTGGAATGATGAAGTTTTAGATAAAGATATTATAAAGATTGATAACATTAAAAGATATATTGAATCTTTATGTAAATAAAAAAGAGACTTTTAAGTCTCTTTTTTTATCTTGGAAAATCTTTTCCTCTTTTTACTACATTTAGTTCGTATGAACTTGGCTTAAAAAACTCAATAGTTGTATCAACTGCTTTTTGTATATCAAAATCTTTACAAGAAAAGATGTCAATAAATGAATAACCTTTATCCTCAAAAGAGTGAATTGATAAGTGACTTTCTGCAATAATAACTATCTGTTATGCCTTTATCCTCTGGTACTAATCCTGCATAAGGAAATACGTAAGGTTGTGTAATTGGTGTCATTTGGATTAACTCAGGTAATTTTTTTAACCACTCAAAATGTAGTTCATAGTTTGATAAAATTTCTTTCGGGCAACCTTTAAGGTCAATTGTGATATGCGGTCCAAATGTTTCTTCTTCCATTACTTAAATTATTTTTTTTGATAAGAATTATATATTATATAATCTTTCTTCTATTTAAGCACATCATCAATTTTTTCTTCTCTAATTTTTGACTTACTTTTGTAGTAATAACCTGACTCTACCATATATTCATTATCTTCAAGTAAATCATCGATTGTTAAATCTGGATCACCCCAATCTTCTCTTAATTGTTCTAATAGATCTTCTTCTGAGTCGTAAATACCTTGTACTCGCCAACTCATAGAACCTGCTGATAATAGAACTACTTTTTTTTCTTTCATGTTAATAATTTATTAATGCTTTTATCTCTTTTTAGAGTAATTAATTCACTTTCAATAGATTTCTTAATATCATCATAATAAGATATTCTTTCATCTACTAAACCTTGTTTATAATTTAAGACATAAGACCATATAAAATTAGTTACTAAAAACTTAGTTGTTTCTTTTTTTAAGTCATATGATACTGAACCATTATGTGAAATACTTCCTGGAATAGTCTTTAATATAATAAATGATGATGTATAAGTTTTTTGATTCTGATAGTCATATCTAATTCTAGAACTTATTCTTAGAGTTTTTTGAGGATTATTTAATGTAATCTTATAACTATTTGTATGTAGCATACCTCTACTTTCATCTTGAATCTCAACTTCCCACTCTTCTAACTTAGCAGACTCAATAACATCTTTTAATAAAACATCATCTTTGTCATGATCCTCAAAATTAGGAATTTCTTTTGGAATTTCCAATCTAATACAACTTTTATCAATTTCTTCTACAATTTTTTCTTTTGTTAAAGAATAAATTTTGTATAAAAGAAATCCAATTATTGCTAATAATAATGTTAAAATAATTTTCATATTAGTAAGTTTCTACGAATTCAACATCACCCCATTTTTGGTAGATATAATCTTGTGCTTCTTGCACACTACTGAAATCTGGCTGATCTTCATCATAACTCCAATCGTCTTGATAAGCTTCACCACCTTCATACTCGTCAACCCATACGGTTATTTGCTTTTTAACTTCTTGAATACAAATTCCTAAATCTGGATTTGTCTTTGATTTGTAAATTGTAATTGTCATATTCCTAATTCTTTAAGTTTATTATTTCTAATTTTTTGTATAATTTTATGTTTTTCAATTATTCTTGTTGCATGACCTGATTCATTATATCGAATGTGTATTTGATAATGATTATCAAGTGTTCTTATGTTAGTAATCTCCCAAGACTCTATCGGTGCTCCAAAAGCAGAAAATAAAGGATTGGTTTCTAAAACCACCAATAATTCATCCAATATGTAAGTTTCTAATAGTTTATTCATTATAAAATGATTTTATCTTTTTAACATAACCTATTTGATAACCGATTAGCTTATCATCGTTATGATCCCATAGTGGAACTTTTTCTTGTTTAATATACTCATTTAGAGATCTGTGACAAGCTTTCTTATGTAGCTTTGCATGTGATGGATGTTCATCAATAAAAGCACCATCAAGCATATTCCAGTAAACTCTTGATTGATGTGGTGTTCTTGTTTCAGTTGGATTCCAAACTTCAACAAGATCATACCAATAGATCATTTTACCTAGACTATCTTTACAAATAGCATATCTTTTTTTATAATCTTTTATTTTCATTGTTTAGCATTATCTAAAGCCATTTGAATGTTAGACCATTCTCTCTTGCCGGTAACTTCTTCACCGCAGTAGTCTGGTAATTCATCAAGTTCATCTTCATACTCAATTTCTACAACCATTCTACCATCTTTGTAAACATCCATATCAACTACATTACCGTTGAATGTTGTTGAGTATCTTACTTTTTCTACTCTGATTTTAGTCATTTCATAAAGTTCTAAAGCATCGCTCATAGGAATTTGATACTCATATTCTTTTTTAATAAAATCGCTTACAATTGATTTATAGGTTAAGAAAGCTTCGTCATTTTGTATTCTGACTCTAAGATGGTTTGGTCCGTCTAAGAATAAATAAGCTTGTTTAATTAGTTTGATGCTTTCCACAGCACCTTCTTCGGGTAATTCTTTTAGAATAAATTTTCGTTCTTTTTCTATCATTTTCTAATCTTATTAAATATAATTGGTGTTAATACTATTGATAAAAATGAACAGAATAAGACTCCACCGAATGAGTATTGGTAGCCATGTCCTGTTAATAACAACAAAAAGTATGGTAGTGTTAGTAATACATACAATATAAAAGCAATTGCTATGTATAAGAAAAGATCTAATGGTCGTTTCATATTTATAAATGATTTCTACAAAAGTATAAAAATTATTTAATATATAAAAGTAATAATTAAATATTTTTATGATAACAAGATGGTCAGATTATGCTTCTATAAATGAGAACTTACAAAAAGCTAGAAGTATTTTAAGAAGAAATGGAATTGAAGAAACTGATGAAACTTTCCAAAAGTTAAGAAAGTTATTATCTGCTAATCCTGGTTACTTAGGAAAATTTACAGATTGGTTAATAATTGATAAAGTTCCTTATGAACGATTAGAAAGCTTGTATAATACAATTAAAGGTGCAAGATTGTCAAAAGCTATTGATCAATTTGCTACACCTGAGGAAGTTGTTGATACTTTAGTTAGAGTTAATGCTGATACTGCTGTTCATCAAATGATAATGTCTATTCCTTCTGAAACTAGAAATAAATTAAAACATGGTAACTATTGCGAAACTTGTGGTTGTGAAAGAGAAGAGATAGGTGAGGTTGATTGCTCTGCTTGTGATGGAAATGGTGATATAGAATGTAAAACTTGTGAAGGTCAAGGATCAAAAGAATGTAAAAGATGTAATGGTTCTGGAGAAACTAAAAGTGGTAAAGATTGTTCATATTGTGAAGGTTCTGGAGAGATTGATTGTAAAAAGTGTGATAGAGGTTCTAATGAGTGTAGTAAATGTAAAGGTGAATGCACTGAGGAGTGTCCAGAATGTAAAAAAGTTTGGGAAAAAGGAACAAGAGATTGGCAATCTCTTCTAAGATTCTTAGCTTTACATACCGATAAAAAAGATTTGATTTGTGATTTCTTCTCAAAGAAATCTGGACGTTATCAAGATTTGATTTATGATTATGGTTATGAAGATTCTCTAGAAACTATAAAATCAGATGTCTTGAAGTTATTAAATATGCCTTCAATTGATGCTATTCTTGAGAAATCTAAAAATGATAGTGATATTAAATTTATTTATAATGATGAAAAGATACTAATAGTTGCTGTTAATTTTGAAGGTGTTCAGAAATATGGTAGTTCTTATTGGTGTATTACTGAGGATGAAGGAACGTTTGATAGTTATGTTTATGGCAATGACACTATTAATCAGCAATGGATTGTTTATTTTAGAGGTAAGTCACCACTATCAGATGAAGAGTCTGTAATGGGTGTGACCTACAATATAGAAGATAAGGAAGTAGATGCTGCTCACTGGGAAGATGACTCTGATTGTCGATATGAAGCTCAAAATTTAATAGGTAAATTAAAGATTGATGTAAAAGATATAATAAATGCTTTAGAGATATACTCTTATAATCCAGAAGATATGATCAGACTATGGGTTAAATATCCAGATTTCTTTAAGGCTAATATTGAAAATATGTTTGTTAACACAAAAGAAGCTCTAAAGAAAAAAGAGGATTTTGAGAAAGAATTAGCAGCAAGAAAAGGAAGAGGAAGAAGACCTTCTTTACCTTATGATATTGAGAGAGATGTTTATGCAATTATCGACTTAATAACAGAGTTAATGGAAGAAGATGGTGAGCTAGATAAAGATTTAGCTAAGTTATTTAAGGAGTCTGCTCATAAGCATAAGTTATTTATTCCTATAAGACCAGGTTCAGAAGATGATTTTATCTGTGCTTTAGTTTCAGATCTTTATCAATATGTTGATTTTGATCTAAATAAAAATGATGTTGACTTATTTTATAGGTTTTATCAAGAGGATATTGAGCAAGAAAAAGGGGTTGAGATATTAAAATATTATATATCTAAGGGTTATGATGTTAAAAAATATTTAGGTGACTATTCAGAAGGATATACTTCAATCTTATATAAATTAGATATTTTAAGTATTGATGATTTATTAAATTCTAAGAATTATTCTTGGATGGAAGATGATGAATTAGCACCAAAGGTTTACTTTCATATTTTAGATAATAATATTAGAGTTATTGGTGAGATCTATGAGAGAATTATAAGTTTTATTTCTAAAGATGCCAATTTGGTTGCTAAGTATAAAGATAAAATACTAGATGATATAAATAAAAATCGTGTTGTTGGAAGAAGTATGTTAGAATATATCTTAGATTCAATTGATGATGATGATATAGAAATGGCTTGTGCTAGAAAGCTTTTACATAGAAAAATTTTAACTAAATATGATGTTGAAATGAGAAAGAAAATGTTAGAAAGATTATCATCATTTGATGATTTTATAAAAAATAAGTCTTAGTTAAACTAAGACTTATTTTTATTTTAGTATTTCATCTATTTTAGTATCTCTAACAAGTGCTTTATCTTTTGATAAAACTTTAGTTATACTATCAATTTTTTGATTATTATAATTTTTCTCTTTGTTTTTCTTTTCTCTTTTAATTCGTCTAGCTATCCTTGAAGCAACTCCAAAGTAAGGAAAGAAAAGATGAAAATTTGATATTCCTATATCACTAAATTTGACATAATCTGAATCATTACCCCAACCGGTAGATCCGGTATACTTAAAACAGATTTGATAGTCTCTATACATTTTAACTTTAATTTTATTAATTTGACAATGATATAATGTCCAATCACCATCCTTTTCAGAAGTCCATTCAGCTTCCGGATTGTCAATTAATGATAAATAAAAAGATCTTATAGTTTTCTTATCCATATTTTATATTTTTTACAAAAGTAAAAAAAATATTTAATATATAAAAGCATGATAAATAAATATTATGAATTTATAGTTGAAAAGTTAATCCTTGAATCTGCTGTTGTTTATTCAGGTAGATTTAAGAAGGTTCTAACAAGAATGCCTAATAACGAAATTGCACAAAAGCTATTAGAGATTGAGAACCAAGATTTAGAAATTACTTTTAACTTCTTCGATACTAAGATTGACTCTGATCAAGTTATCACTTTTACTAATGATAGAACTGCACAAGAAATTATCAATCCTGTTAATGAAAAAGTTAGATATATCGGTAGACGTGGTGGTTGGTTAAGAAATACTGGTAATGCTGCTATTTTTAGAGCATTAGATTATGCTCCTGCTTCTGAGGAAGTTTACTATCCAAATGGACTAGAAATTGGTGAAATTTTATCTAAGTATTTTTCTAAACAATCTGGTAAAACTTGGTGTTATGTTAAGTTTCCAGGTGGTAAAGGAGTTTATGATTTAACTAAATTAAATCCGGTTAATCAAGAAGAGCTAAAGAAACAGGTATTCCAAACCAGAAGACAAGATGTTAGAATTGGTAGATTAGTTAGAGTAATTTTACAAGCTAATAACTTAAATTATCCTGATGCTCAAATTGAAACATTTGTAAATGAATTTAGATCTATTTTATCTATCTTAAATGACGTATTTTCAAGATTTGAGATAGTTGAAGGTGAGCAATTAGGATTTTGGTATCATAGAAGAAACTATCAGTTTCCACATCAAGGAAGCTTAGGTTCATCTTGTCAAGCAGTTGGTAATCTAGACTGGTTAGAGATTTACATTGATAATCCTGATACGGTTAAGCTTTTAATCTTAAAGTCAGAAGATACTGATGAAAAAATTGTTGGACGTGCACTTTTATGGTATTTAGATGATGGTAATGTAATGATGGATCAAATTTATGTTAGTAAGCAATCGGATGAAAATGTTTTCAAGGAATATGCAAGATCTAAAAACTGGAAGATTAAAAACTATAATGATACTTATGTTGCTCATATGAAAGTAAAGCCAGAGGGTTATGCTCAATATCCATCAGTTGATACAATGAACTTATGGGATCCAAGAACAGGTAAGATAAGTAATAAAAACTTTGATGGATGTAGAAGAATTGTTTGGTCGCAAGACGGCGATGATGAAGATTGGGAAGATGATGATTTTTAGAATAAAAAAAGAGAGCTTTTAAGCTCTCTTTTTTATAAACAATTATTTTTTTACTTATATAATTTTTATGAGATTTACAATACCCGTTGGTAATTTAACACCAGAAGAAGCAAAAAAAGTTATAGCACATCTTAAAAAGAGCTATTCTTGGCCTCATGGTAGAAATTGGCTAAGAGCTGAAAAGATAAAAAGGTTATTGCAAAAGATCAGCTAATTTCTTATCTCTATATTCTTCTATTGTTTGGAAGTCAATCGCAAAGTATTGACCTTGTTTTATTTTATCTGAATTGTAAACATCATAAATTCTTGAAGTTCCATACGAACCTAAATTAGCTTCTTGATATTCTCCCCAGTATTGTTCACCGACATTTAATTTTTTATTTCTTGTATAAGAAATATCTGGTTCTGTTACACAAATTATTTTTACTAATCCCATATTATTTAGCTTTTTCTTTGTCTGATTGTTCTTTTTGTAGTTTCTCTTCTTTTTCAATAGCTTTTTTTGAGTCTATAAAAGGTGACCAAATACATAGGAAAACTAATGCTACTATTTTCATATCAAACGGCCATTTAAGAGGATTGCTTTCCCAACAAAAAAGTCCGTATATAATCCAAGTAAAAATTAGATTTGAGACAAACTCTGATAAGATAACTTCGATAGGTGCAGTTCTTTTTAAGATTTTGATAAATTTCTTCATATTGAAATATTTGATTACAAATATAAAAAATAATATATAAATAATGGAACAAATTAATCAAAATGATAAAAATAAATTGTTAGATTTTATCAAACAAAACGAACTTGACTATATTGCTCAAGATAATAATATATTTAAGTTTAATTTAACTTCACATGATAAGCAAAAATTTCACTTTTATACTTATGAGAATAAATATGTTGTAGTGAAATATGATGTTGAAAAAGATAGACCTGGTCAAAGCGCATATGAGTATTATTACTTTGATAATATGCAACAGGTTTTAGAACAAATTAAATTTTATGATGATTCTATTACCAAAACTTGGTGGGTGCCAATAGCTGATACAATCGATATAGGATTTGACCATCATAACTATAATGAAAACTGGTTTTCAGAGCTTTTAAGCGACGAATACTATTCAACTGAGGATTACGATACTTATAAGGTAGTTTCTTATTGTAATGAAACCTATAAGCCTGAGTTGTATTCTCCGTTTAATACTTTACACGAGGTTTCTACTATAAACGTGCAAACTGCAACTAAGTTAGAAAGATTGGAATTTCAGATTCATCCGATTAGTTGTTTAGAAGGAGCAGAATCTTATTTAGTTAAAATATCCTTTAATGATGAGCCGGTATTAAAAGAGTGGATAAACTATAAGGTTATAAGAAAAAAGGGTTTAAGATTATTTCTGAATACTTTATTTGAGGAAATGAAAAAATTCAAGCAGAAATAATATATATACATTATGAGATATTTACAAAACTTTTTTATAAATGAAAATGTAGCACAAGCAAAAGCACTATTAAAGAAAATATCAATTTCTGAAACTGATCCTGACTTTATTAAAATACGTGAAATGTTAAGAGGGCACGATGGATATGTTTATTGGTTTACTAAATTAAGATTTTCGGATAATCAATCCATGGATGAGCTAAAAAACATTTGGAATGCAATAAATGATAATTCTGGTTTAGTTAATTTCTTTACTAAGAAAGTAGTTGATTTAGAAAAAACAGAAGATTTTTGGGATCAATATGAAAGAGCAAAATTAGTTTCTGGTGCTAAAAAAGTTCTTAATCAATTTCCAGCAAACCAAAAAAGATTATTTAATTTAGAAGATCAAAAAGATTTTGATTTATTAGTTTCTTTAAGTAAATCAAAGTCTTTACCGGCACTTATTAGAAAAATATCATCTTATAGAGATAAGAAATCTTTGGTTGAAGCTGCTAATAGGTTGTTGAGTTCGTCATTTGAGGGAAAATTTGGTGAGTTAATTAAGTTAATCAATTCAGTTGATGCAGATATAAAAGTTGCAGATGAGGAAAATAATATAATAATATGTCAGGTTACTTATCCACAGATTAAAGTTTTAGGTGGTGATACTTCTTGGTGTATTGTTGGATCGGAAGGTACATTTAATTCGTATGCCGGTGGTGGATTTCAGTGGGTTATATTTTTAGTTGATAATTTTGGATCTAATGATAGGATGTCTAAAATTGGTCTTACTACACACTATGGATTCACAACTGCGCATGATAAGTATGATGGATTTGTCAATAAAGAAAGATTAGAAAAGATTCTTCAAGAAAGAGGTGTTGATTTATCTGATTTTTATATTAGTAAAGAAACTTTATCTGAAATGAGTAATTGGGATCAAATTTCGGTTGAAGTTCTTATTGCAAAAGGATTCACAAAAGAACAAATTATTAAAAAGAAAAATATATTTAAGGATAAATCAAAATACTATAGACAATCAGTTAGTAAAAGTGATATAGAATATTTTACTGAGGAGGAAAAAGAGAAATGGAACTTAGAAGATAAAATAGAAATTACTTGGTCTTATGTATCTAAGGTTAGTGTAGAAAATATACTTAAACGTAATCTAATTAATAGACTTGATAATGCTGTTTATATTACTAATTTAACCGACTCATTAAAAATGACTAAACAACAAATTTTAGATTATAAACTTTATAAATCTGATAAAGTTATGATGCTTTCATCAAATCTTTCTTTTTTTACAAAGGATGAAATTATTAAATATCAGATTATTAAATATGTCAGAGGTAGCTACATTTTTATAACATTAAACTCGATTATTGCAGAACATGGATTTACTAAGCAAGAGGCTATAGACAATGAATTTTATAAACTACCAAATGTTACTATTGATCCTAGTTCACTTTCTTATTTTAGTAAAGAAGAACTAGTAAATTATAAAATTATAGATAGAGCTAGTGGTATACCATTTAATATTTTATTTGCATTGGGATTCTCTAAAAAAGAAATTCTTGAAAAGTATTCTAGTAGATTAGATAGTTTAACTAAAAGTGTAACTGAGTTTTTTAAGGGTAAGACGAAAGTTCAGGTGAGAAATAGATTAGGTGAGACTTTTTGGTCTGATGATAGAAATAAGTTAGGTATTGAAGATAAACAAACATATAAGGTTATTTTATTAGCTATGACTTTATATGATATAGATAGTTCAGTGGTTACTTTGGTAAAGAAAAGAGGTACCAGAAGTTTACATGATTTTTTTAGAAGTGGTAGTATTCCTATTGAGAAGTCAAATGTTGAAACATTATATTCGTTAGGATTTAAGATTGTAGATGGAGAAACTTTTGATTCATTTATAGATCTTTTTATATCAAATGGGAGTATTAATAAAATTGCTAACATAATTACTTTTAGAAGCTTTTTTAATGAAGGAGATATTGAGTATGATCTTTGTACGGATTATTTAGCTAAGTCACTAAGATCTCGTGATAGAATGTGGTTTGATTATTTTGACTTTATGAAATATAAAGATAAAATAGTAAATTGTAAAGAAAAGGATGATATTTTATCTGTACTTAAAAAAGCTAAAACGGGATATTCTTGGGACTTTAAGACAAAAAGAGAAAAAAATTCTAGTTATGGAAATTATAGTAATGAAAACACTATAAAGTTTATGAAAGAGTTAGGTGTAACTAAAAAGGATATTGAGTTACACGGTTTGAAAAAATTTACTAGTGAAAACTTTGAAGATAGTGTCTATAGTGTTGATGATGTTACTAAATATTTAGAAGAGCTTGGGTTTGAGTTAGATGAAAATGATATTATAGAAATCATAAAAGGCTCTATTAAACGTTGTGAAGAAAAATCTAAGAACGATAAAGGTGAAGAAGTTACTATATTTTCAGAAGATTATTACAAACAACTTATTAGGAGGGATATTAGAGTTAAAGATTCTCTAAAATGGTTAATAGCATACTTCAAGCAAAATAATAAGTTAAGTGATTACGAGGAAAAGAATTATAGAGAATTATTTACAAAAGGTGGTAAAAAATGGGTTGCTGAATTTGAGAAACAATTAGAATATGTTAAAGAAAAAGAGTTATACTATAAAGTAGTTTCAGACTTAAAAGATGTTTTTGGAAGCAGAAGAGGTATGACTCCTGAGAAATGGTATGAAACATATTTTAGCATTTATCCAAAGATAGAAGGTAAGTTTCATAGCTGGGATAAAACTATTAATGATGTAAAAGTTATTTGGATTTTAGCTAAATTAGATAAATTAAATGAAGTAGATTCTTTTTTTGATTGGTCTAATATAGCTAGTAATGATGATTATCGTCGTACTGGTTTTTCATTTGATAATAATTTATTACATTCAATCGCTAAATTACTTTGTAAAGTTGATTCAGAGTATAATAGAACCTTTAAGTATGTTGAATTATCAGATGAGCAAATGAAAAATCTTTATAAGTTAGTAATATCTAAGGTTGATGAAAGTAAGTACTGGGTTAAAAAGTATTTATTAGTTTGTTACTACTTATATGATAAAAGAAAGTATAATAAATTTGTGTCAGAAGTTACTTCTATAAAAAATAACTATACTTATAATAAGTACGATAGAAGTGGGGATTTTAAGGAAAAAGCAAATATGACTTTAAGAATAGATGCATTTAGATACATACTAAAGTATCTTGCAGGAAAAGACAACTTTGATGAGTTTAAGAGATTGGTAGATATGATTATGGTAAATAGAAAAGCTACATCAAGAGCATTAAAAATGACAAATTTAGAGTATAAAGATACTTTAGAGTTTTTAGATCATTATTGTAGAGGTGATAGAGATTTTAATAATAAAAAACAAGAACTTATAAAAGCTTATAAAAAAGAGTATAGTAAAGTAGAAGAGTCATTTATTCTAAAATGGAATGAATATAAAAAAGTCAACTAAAAATAGTTGACTTTTTTTTACTAATCATCATCTTCGTCGTAGTAAGAGTAGTAATCACCATCTTGATCGTCATATCCACCAGATGTATCTCTTAGTCTTCTATGATACTTAAATGTATCTTCTGAGTTACTTGCTTTATTATCTTCTGTTGAGACAAAGCACATAGTATCAACATAAGGATAAGCATCAAAATTAGTATGATCTAAATTTACCGTTATTGTTGGTGAATATTCAGCACTACCATTTGTAATAGTACACTCGTAGTACATATTTTGAGATTTTTTATACCAAAAACCTTTGCTTTCAGCAAATCTCTTAAATAACTCAACATCGGAGTCATTTACTGTATAGATTCTATCCATAAATTGGAATTTACCAACTTCTGAACACTCTGCATCTTCCCATAAAATTGCACGACCTTTGATTTTACTAGATTTATATTTACCGTCTTTTAAGGATCCACCATCATCATAAAGAATAACCATGCTTACTTGATTATTTCTTGAGTAGAGGTCAAAGAATTCTCCTTTTGAGTTAGCCATGCAAGAGTTGTTAAGTGAACCACCACCACTTACATAGTTTTCACCTTTATACCATTTAACAATATCACGACCTTTAACAATCTCAAATTTATTTAGAGCATCTGAGTTAAAGTCAAACATAGCTTTATATTGATTTGTAAAATCTTCAATATCTTTAGCTGTAAATGTTTCACCTGCTGCAGTTAAGATAGCTCTTGCTAATCTACCTACTTTAATACCACTTCTGTTAGTAGTCCAAAGTTTTTGTGATTCTGGTGATGGTTCTAAAACTGCTTTATTAAGAACGGTTTTTCTACCTTGACCACCTTCTTCTTGGAAAATCACATAAACATTATCCGGATTTTTCTTACTTCTTGCTTCTGCTAAGATTTGACCAATAGTACCTCTGGATGGTGACCAAGGATCACCTTCTGGTTTTTCATAACCTAACATAGCAAACATTTCGTCATTAGCAGAACTATGTGTTAAGTGTCTTGATGAATCTTGACTTTGTCTCCATAGTTCTGGTGTACTTCCTTTAATTTCTTTAGCTTTTCTATCAGGGATAAATGTAGCAGAATCTTTTTGATCAGATACATCAATATAGTTTTGTTGAACTTCTAAATCTTTATTCTCAACAGATAAAAGCTGTTTTGCTACTTTATTATCCTCTAAACTTCTTAACATATTAGTAAAGCGGTTAGAGAACTTAACTTGTGATTCTAAAAGCATAATGTAAATTTGTGACTCGTTAATAAATTCGTAATAATTGTTGATCATATAAGTAAAATTGTTTTATTACCTATATATATATTTTCTTTTGAATTTGGTTTCTTGTTTATTTAGAATAATGATATATTCTTTTCCTGATTTTGTTTTGTAAACTTGGTATCTTTCTTTTCCAATAAAGTACCATTTATCGGTATAGCTATAATCTTTAATTCTCTCTTCTACGGTTTTACAAGAGAATAAAGATAATAGCAAAATTAAAATTAATTTTCTCATTTCTTTAAGTATTCTTTAACTATTTTATCATAACTATTTGAGCAAAAAAGAGCTTTTAGTTTATCTCCTTTTGATCCACGCCACTGGTTTTCATTGAACCATTTAGCAAATTTTTCTAACTCAGTAGTCATTTCAGTTTTCTTCATTAAACCAATAACCTCTGGATTATCCATAATAAACTTAGATGAAAATTGTTTTGGTTCCGGAATTAGATTAAGTTCTGAAGCCCATCTAATAGTTGGTCCGGATGCATATTTTTCTTCTGTGTTATAATAGATATAACCATTATCTCTTTTGATGCCTTGTGCATCATACTTTCTACCAGTAATTATATTCATACTTAATTTTATTTTTGCAAATATAGAAAAAATTATTTAATATATATGTCATGAAATTCTTAAAACTTTTTAATGAGAATATAGAGGCTGATAATTTTTATAAAGCTGCACTTCATTACTTTAATAACGATCTAAATAAAGATACTGCACTTGAGTATATTAATAATGCAATAGAGATAAAAAATGATCCTAAGTATATAGATCTAAAATTAAAAATTGAAAACAAGGTAATTTTTAGTAGTAATGAAGATCAGTTAGAAGCTATTAAAGAGTTAGGCGAAGCAAGATTTGCTTATCTTTCTGATGATAATTTTGTTTTTCGTGCGGTTTTATCAAAGCCGGATTCTATATTAATCGCATTATATATGAACGAGTTTACTGAGGAAAGAGTAAGACCTAATTTTAATTGGTTTGATGTTAAAGATTATTTCATACCATTTATACAAAATCTTTTAAGTGAAGGTTTTGAGATAAATTATAATCCAAAAGGT
>ENA-UOYA01001708-UOYA01001708.1-activated-sludge-metagenome-genome-assembly--contig:-NODE-1708-length-22550-cov-6.694554_pt1 | contig 22550 bp, 20 predicted proteins | sample MGYA00238163_ERZ764804 | MGnify/ENA primary metagenome ERZ764804 (study PRJEB28919, sample SAMN05720223) | activated sludge metagenome | isolation source: Anaerobic digester | place: Hong Kong... | reverse complement strand
CTCGACGTCCAGAGCCGGGAAGGCGAGGGGACCATCTTCAGCATCTTCCTTCCGCTGGCGCGGGATAGCGCCAATGTTTCAATCGACAACAAGGTACAGGCTGCATGACCGAGGCGCCCCGACCCAAATTGCTCATCGTCGAAGATGACGAAGGCCTGCAGCGGCAGTTGCGCTGGGCCTATGATGGCTATGAGGTGCTTGTCGCAGGAGATCGCCAGTCAGCGATTGATCTGCTGCGCGCCGAAGAGCCTGACGTCGTCACGCTTGATCTTGGCCTTCCGCCTGATCCCGATGGCGTGACCGAAGGTTTTGCCACGCTCGACGCGATCCTGAAGCTCAAGCCCGATACCAAGGTGATCGTCGCTTCCGGCCATGGCGCGCGCGAGAGCGCGATGCGTGCGATTGCAGGCGGTGCCTATGATTTCTACCAGAAGCCCGTCGACATTGATGAGCTGGGCCATATCGTGAAGCGCGCCTTCCATGTTCATGCCATCGAGGCAGACAATGCGCGCCTTGCTTCGGCGGCTCCGGGCAATGTGAGCGTGCTTGGCGGGCTGATTACGGCGGCCCCTGAAATGCTGAAGGTCGCCTCGACCATCGAACGCGTGGCAAAGGCGGACGTTTCGGTGATGCTGCTTGGCGCCAGCGGCACGGGCAAGGAACTGCTCGCGCGCGGGCTGCATGACTGTTCAAACCGCGCGCGCGGGCCGTTCATCGCCATCAATTGCGCGGCCATCCCCGAGACGCTTCTGGAGGCCGAATTGTTCGGTTTTGAAAAGGGCGCGTTCACGGGTGCGGTCAAGACGACCGAGGGCAAGATCGAAATGGCGCAGGGAGGAACGCTCTTTCTTGATGAAGTGGGGGACATTCCGCTGCCGCTTCAGGTCAAGCTGCTGCGCTTCCTGCAGGAGCGCGTCGTCGAGCGTATTGGCGGGCGCAAGCCCATCCCGGTCGACACGCGCATCGTATGCGCGACGCACCAGAATCTCGACGCGATGATCGCCGAAGCATCGTTCCGCGAAGACCTTTATTATCGTTTGGCAGAAATTGTCGTCCGCATCCCCGCACTTGCGGACCGTCCGGGCGATGCGGGGCTGCTCGCGCGCCATTTCGCCAGCAAATATGCGGCCGCGATGAACCCCAACGTCAAGGGGCTGGCGCCCGACGCCCTTGCTGCCATCGATCGTTGGGGCTGGCCGGGCAACGTGCGCGAACTTGAAAACCGCATGAAGCGCGCGGTCATCATGGCCGAGGGGCGGCTGGTGACGGCGGCAGACCTTGATTTGCCCGCCTCGGTTGAAGAGGACGATACAGCTGAGGTCATCAATCTCAAGGCCGTGCGCGAGCGCGCGGACCGGCTGGCGATCCGCCGCGCGGTCGCGCGGACGGAGGGCAATATCTCCAACGCGGCAAAGCTGCTGGGGATCAGCCGACCGACATTGTACGATTTGCTCAAGCAATATGGGATGCAGGTCTAGCAACGTGCGCATCGGCGGGTCGCTTCTTGCTATTGTCGCGGTGACGGCGCTCGGGGGTGCCGTATGGGCCTCCTCGGGCGATGCAGAAGAGGCGCGTGCCGCGCTTGGCCGGGGCTCGCATTATTACGCGCAAGGCAATGTGCGGGCCGCCCGTGTTGAACTGATGAACGCGATCAAGGCGGATCCGGCGAACCTCGCGGCACGCATTGCCCAAGCACAGGTGCTGCTTGATCTGGAAGATGCCGTGGGCGCGCAAGCCGAGCTTGATCGGGCGACCGCCTTGGGCGCGCGGCCCGAGGCAATTGCGCATCTGGTAGCGCAGGCGAGGCTTCTCAGCGGTGATCCCGATGGCGCGCTCGCGGTCCTTGCGGCTGCAATTCCCGATCAGGCCGCCAATGCCGTGCGCATCCGGGCCCGCGCTTATCAGGCCAAGGGAGATGTGAACGCCGCCAAGGCTGAATTTGAGGGCGCGTTGCAGGCAAGCGCGCCATCCGCGGTACTTTGGACCGACATTGGCCGCTTCCGGCTGGAAACGGGCGATCTGGCAGGCGCTTTTTCCGCCGCGGCTGAAGCTGTCCGGATCGCGCCGCGCAACGTGAAAGCGCTTGTGCTGGCAGGCGAGCTGGACCGCCGCCGCTATGGCCTTGCCGCCGCCATGCCATGGTTCCGCAAGGCGCTGGATGTCGATGCCAACAACATCCCCGCCCTTCTCCAGCTTGCCGCGACCAGTGGGGATGCGGGCGACAATCGTACGCTGCTTGACCTCACCCGGCGTGTCCTGTCGCTCGATCAGGGCAATGCGCGTGCCTGGTATCTTCAGGCGGTCATGGCGGCGCGGGCAGGGAAGTTTGATCTTGCGCGCGCCTTGCTGGAGCGAACCTCGGGGCGGCTTGAGAATGAGCCCGCCGTCCGGCTGCTTCAGGCGAGCATCGATCTGCAGGCCAATGCGCCCGAACGTGCAATCGGCGAACTTCGAACGCTGGTGGCGGAGCAGTCGGCCAATCTTGCGGCGCGGCGCCTGCTTGGGCTGGCCTTCTGGCGGGCGGGCGATGCGGATGGCGTGATTGCGGCCCTGTCCCCCATTGCGGCGCGCGCTGATGCGGACAGCTACAGCCTGACCATCCTTGGCCGCGCACTTGAAGCCAAGGGAGACCGCAGCGCGGCGGCGGAGATTCTTGACCGCGCCGCAAATCCACAGGTGCGCATTGCCCAGCCCCTGACGCTGGTGGCGGCAGACCCGTCAGTCGATCCGCTCGACACGCGCGCGGCGGTTCCGATCATGGCGGCCCAAATGGCGGCGGGGCAAGCGGGCGTGGCCTTGCAGCGGGCAATGGCGCTCCGCGTGCGCAACCCGGGAGCGCCCGCAGCGCATGTGATCGTCGGGGATATTTTCGCACAGGTGGGCAATTGGCGCGGTGCGGTCGAGGCCTATCGGGTGGCGGCCAATCTCGACTTTTCCGAAGGTACTGCGCTGCGTCTGGCGCGCGCCCTGTCTGTCTCGGGCGATGCCGCATCGGCGATCAGCGTCGTTGGCCTTTATCTCGCGCAGAACCCGCAAAGCGTGCCGATGCGGCTCGTACGCGCCGATATGCGGATGCACGCAGGCCAGTGGAACAGCGCCATTGCCGATCTCGAAATCGTCCGGGATCGCATCGGCAACCGCGATGCAGCGCTGCTCAACAATCTTGCGTGGGCGTATTTGCAGCTCGGAGAAAAGGCCAAGTCCCTGGCCTTTGCGCAAGCCGCCTATGCGCTGTCTCCCAATAATGCCGCCGTCACGGCCACGCTCGGTTGGGCACGCCACAAGTCTGGGAACCGCAAGGGCGCCGTCGCGATGCTCGCCAAGGCGCACGCGCTGGCACCTGCCGATCCGGCGATAAGCCGACAGTTGGCCCAAGCTCGGCTTTGACAGCGCGGCCTCATCGGGCCTAACGCGCGGGATATGGACAAGGACGTACTGACCCGGATCGCCGAAGCTCTGGAACGCATGGCGCCACCGCCGCAACGCACGGCTATTGACGATGCGCCTGCCTATGTCTGGCAGGGTGGGCGACTTTTGACTGCAGGCGGCTTCCGTCCGGTGTCGATTGATCTGCTCGCGGGCGTCGATATGCAAAAGGCGGCTGTGCTTGAAAACAGTCGCCGCTTGGCCGCGGGCCATGCCGCGCATGACATTCTGCTTTGGGGTGCGCGGGGGACCGGCAAATCAGCACTCGTCAAATCGACAACGGCTGCGGTGCAGGCCGAAGGCGGATCACTCCGCCTCGTTGAAGCGTCCTGCGACGACATGGAGAGCCTGCCCGATCTGTTCGGCCTGCTCGCGCGCCAGGGCGTGCCGACGCTCGTCTTCATTGACGATATCGGCTTCGAGCAGGGCGATCCGCGGATGCGCCATATCCGCTCGGTGCTCGATGGCGGCATTTCGGCGCGCCCGGCGCATGTGCGGCTCTATGTGACCGCCAACCGCCGCCACATCGTGCCGCGCAACCTTGAAGAACAGTCCAGCGCCATCAATCCGCGCGATGCGATAGATGACAATCTGGCGCTCGCAGACCGCTTTGGTTTGAGCCTTGGCTTCCATGTCTGCACGCAGGATGTGTGGCTCGAGATGGTCGCAGGCTATGCGCGCCATCTGGGGCTGAGCTTTGACGAGCAGGATGCGCTCACCTGGGCGACGCAACGCGGTGCCCGCTCGGGCCGCATTGCATGGCATTATGCGGTCGAACTGGCGGGCCGCGCGGGCAAGACGCTTTAGCCGCCGAGGCTCTCGACCATTTCGGCAAGCTCCAGCCAGCGTTCTTCGGCGGCAGCGCGTTCGGCGCGCAGCTTTTCGATTTTGGCTGTCAGTTCGGCAAAGCGCGCCGGGTTCTTGCTGTAGAGATCGGGGTCGGAAAGAGCGGATTCCGCCGTTTCGATCTCTCCGCCCAACTCTTCAACCCGCGCAGGCAGCAGATCATAGTCGCGCTGATCCTTGTAGCTAAGCTTGGTCTGGACCTTGGGCTTTTCAGGCGCGGGAGGAGGAGCTGATTTCGCCTTGGGCGCTGCCTTGGGGCCAGTGCGCTTGCGCTCCCAATCCGCATAGCCGCCCGCGACGATATCGACCTTGCCGGACCCATCAAGGCCGAGCGTCAGCGTGACTGTGCGATCAAGAAAGTCACGGTCGTGGCTGACGATCAACACCGTGCCGTCATAATCGGCAATGACTTCCTGAAGCAGGTCGAGCGTTTCGAGATCAAGGTCGTTGGTCGGCTCGTCGAGCACCAGAAGGTTCGACTGGCGGGCAAATTCGCGTGCGAGAAGAAGGCGTGCCTGCTCTCCGCCGGACAGCGTCGCGACGCGGGCGTCCGACAATTCCGGGTCGAACAGGAATTCCTTGAGATAGCCCTTGATGTGCTTCTTTTCGCCGCGCACCGTCACCCAGTCACCGCCATCGGCGAGCACGTCGCGCACGCGCTTGTCGCCGCCCAGAAGCGCGCGCTGCTGGTCGATGACGATGCCGTTCAGCGTCTTGGCAAGCGTGATGCTGCCTTCATCAGGCGCGATTTCGCCGGTCAACAGCTTGAGCAGCGTCGTCTTGCCCGTTCCATTGGCGCCGACGATGCCGATCCGGTCGCCGCGCTGGATGCGCAGCGAGAAGTTGCGGATAAGCGTTCGCTCGCCAAAGGACTTGCTGACGCCTTCGGCCGTGATGACTGATTTTGAGCGGACGTCGTCGCTTTCCACGGACATCTTGGCCGAGCCCGTGGGGCCCATCATTGCGGCACGCGCGGCGCGCATCTGGTTGAGCTTTTCAAGCCGCCCCTGATTGCGCTTGCGCCGTGCTGTCACCCCGCGCTGGAGCCAGTGAAGCTCAAGCTTCAGCTTGGCGTCGAGCTTTTCCGCCGCCCGCGCTTCGTCGGCAAACACCTTTTCCTGCCACGCCTCAAACCCGCCAAAGCCGACTTCGGCGCGGCGTGCGATGCCGCGGTCTATCCAGACCGTCTCGCGTGTCAGGCGCGTCAGAAACGTTCGGTCGTGGCTGATGACGATGAACGCACCGGTAAAGCGGTTGAGCCAGTCTTCCAGCCAGTCAATCGCGGCAAGATCGAGATGGTTGGTGGGTTCGTCGAGCAGCAGCACGTCGGGGTTCATCGCCAGCGCGCGGGCAATTGCGGCGCGGCGGCGTTCCCCGCCCGACGCCGTTGCAGCTTCGCGCGAAAGATCAATGCCGAGCTGGTCGGCAATCGCTTCAACCTCGTGCAGCGGCGGCGCGCCTTCGCCGGAAATCGTATAGTCGCGCAGCGTCGCAAAGCCCTTCAGGTCGGGCTCCTGCTCCAGCAGGACAACATTTGTGCCCGGCACGATGGTGCGGCGGCCCTCATCGCAATCGATGCGATTTGCGAGCAATTTGAAGAGCGTTGTCTTCCCCGCGCCATTGCGTCCGATCAAGGCCAGCCGGTCGCGTTCGCCGATGTAAATGTCGAGGCCGCGGAACAACCATCCGGAACCCTGGACAAGCCCAAGGCCTTCATAACTCAAAACAGGTGCTGACATCTTGTGGAACCGGACTAATGAAAGGGGGAGGTGAAACCTAAACGGAAACTGCACGGGCCATTCATGGCCTATTCAATCCAGCCTGCTATGCGCTCAATTTGTGATTAAGTTCAACGCCTCGTTCAAACTCTTTGGCACGGCCTGTCTGGCTGCGATGCTGGCGACGTCCACGCTCGCGCAGCAGAGCCGTCGTGATGAGCAGGATGCGGCGCTCAATGCCACGCGGCGCGGATCGGTTCATTCGCTCCGCCAGATTGAGGGCACGGTCGTTCCCGCGATGAAGCGGCGCGGGGCGAATTACATTGGTGCCGAGTTTGATTCGGACGTCATGCGCTATCGGCTCAAGTTCGTGCGCGGATCATCGGTCATCTGGATCGATGTGGACGGGCGCTCGGGGGCAATCATTGCCCAAGCCGGTGATTGAGCCTATCTGGATGGAATTCGGATTTTAAGGGGATGCCATGCGCATTTTGATTGTCGAAGACGAGCCGACACTGGGCAGGCAGCTCAAATCCACACTGGAACATAATGGCTATGCCGTCGACCTCGCGACTGATGGCGAGGAAGGGCATTTTCTGGGTTCTACCGAAACCTATGATGCCGTCATCCTTGACCTTGGCCTGCCGGAAATTGACGGGCTGACCGTGCTGGATCGCTGGCGCAAGGAAGGCAAGGTGACGCCCGTCCTCGTTCTCACCGCGCGTGATAGCTGGTCGGACAAGGTGGCGGGGCTCGATGCCGGCGCCGACGATTATCTCGCCAAGCCCTTCCAGACGCAGGAACTGATCGCGCGGCTTCGTGCGCTCATCCGCCGTGCCTCGGGCAATGCGTCGTCCGAACTGGTGGCGGGCGATGTGCGGCTCGACACGCGCTCGGGCCGCGTGACGCTTTCGGGCGAACCGGTGAAGATGACCGCGCAGGAATATAAGCTGCTCAGCTACCTCATGCACCACAAGGGCAAGGTCGTCAGCCGCACCGAATTGATCGAGCATATCTACGATCAGGATTTCGACCGCGATTCCAACACGATCGAAGTGTTTGTTACGCGCATTCGCAAGAAGCTGGGTCAGGACGTGATCACAACGATCCGCGGCCTTGGCTACAGCCTGGAAGATCCGGCCGCCTGAGATGACCGAGGCCGCCGCGCGACGGAGCAGCGGATCGCTGGGCCGCCGCATGATCCTGATCGCGGCGGGCTGGATTGCCGTGCTGCTCCTGGGCGGCGGCATCGCGCTGGACCGCGTGCTGACCAGTGCCGTCACGCAGAATTTCGACTCCGGGCTGGAATATGTGATGACGCAGATGATTGCGTCAGCGGAAATCGGGCCGGATGGCGAAGTGCGTCTCAACCGCCCGATGGGCGACCAGCGCTTTCTGGAGCCTTATTCGGGCCTGTACTGGCAGATCAGCGGCAAGAGCTATGAGCCCTTCCGCTCGCGCTCGCTTTGGGATCAGGCGCTCAAGGTCAATCCTGCGCACGCGGATGACAATGCGCACTTTTACAACAGCAGCGAGTTTCCCGACGAGCAGCTGCGCGTGGTGGAGCGCGATCTTTATCTGCCGACGTCGAAGACGCGCTGGCGCTTCCAGGTCGCGCAGGCGCGCGCCTCGCTCGACGAGCAGATTGACACGCTGCGCTCGACTCTCGTCAAGAGCTTCGCGCTGCTCGCGGTCGGCCTGATCGGCATGGCGGCGCTTCAGACGCTCTATGGCCTCTGGCCGCTGCGCAAACTGCAGATTGCCATTGCAGACATGCGCGCCGGTCGTGCGCGGCGCGTAGCGCCCCAATCGCTGCCGCTTGAAGTCGAGCCTTTGGTCGATGAGTTGAACGGACTGCTCGACCATAATGAAAAGCAGGCGGAAGAAGCGCGCGAACATGCGGGCAATCTGGCCCATGCGCTCAAGACGCCGCTGACCGTCATCATGAACGCCGCGACGGCGAATGCGCCCGACCTTGGCGAAACCGTCATCCGCGAGGCCGCGACGATGCGGCGGCAGGTGGACCACCATCTTGCCCGCGCACGCGCGGTCGGGCGGCGGGGCCATGCGCACAGCCGGGCCGAAGTCTGGCCGTCGCTTGAATCGGTGGAGCGCGCGGTGGCGCGTCTTTATGAGCATGTCCGCCTCGACATTGCGGGCGACAAGACGCTTTCGGCGCATGTCGAGCGTCAGGATCTCGATGAAATCCTCGGCAATTTGATTGAGAATGCTGCCAAATATGGGGGCGGCAGCGTGTTTGTGACCGTCCAGCGCGATGGCGATTTCGTCGAGCTTCTGGTCGAGGATGACGGCCCCGGCATCAGCGAGGAAGATCGCGAGCGGCTGTTCAGCCGCGGCGTCCGGCTCGATCGGTCCAAGCCGGGCACAGGCCTTGGCCTTGCCATCGTGCGCGACGTTGCCGAAATCTATGGCGGGTCCATATCGCTTGAAGAGAGCGAGGATATGGGCGGATTGCTGGCCCGGCTCAGGCTTCCGCTCGCAAGCTGACGCGCGTTGGGGCTATTGCTGCGTCGAATTGGGTGTGGTTGGTGAGCGCCTCTCTTCAACACCCCGCTTTTGTGGTTTATGCCGCGTTGTTGCAGTTGGTTCAGGTCACATAAAGGGCCGGTCGGCTGGATGTGCAGGGTCGCCAAAGATACAGGGAATTGAATGCGCAGGCTGTTTTCGAAGTTGTTCTTCTGTTCGCGCGGTATCCATGAGCGTGACGGCGCCAAGGCGCGGCAGGACGACAAGGGCTGGGTTTCCGTGTGCGTCCATTGCGATGCGCCCGTTCGTCGCGCCCCCAACCGGCAATGGATTGAATATTCCCCGCAAGGCTGACCCGCTCAATCGGGTGTGATGACGCCCCTTATGCTGAAATGCGTCACCAGCCTGTGAACGCCGGGCAAGGCGGCCAGCACTTCGCGATGTACGCGCTCGAAGCTGTCACTCTCGGGGATTTCAGCCTTCAGCAGATAGTCTGATTCACCACTCATCAGATGCGCTTCGGTGACGAGCGGTTCGCGCTCGATGGCGGCTTCGAAGCGCTCCATGGTTTCGCGGCGCTGATCGACGAGCGTGACCGACACGAACACCGTTGACGGATTGCCACGCGCCGCGCGCGAAAGCCGCGCCGCATAGCCCAGGATCGACCCGTTTTCCTCAAGCTGCTTCACCCGGCGATGCGTCGCCGAGGGAGAAAGGCCGATGCGCTCCCCGAGGCGCTCGCTCGTCATTGCGGAATCGCGGGCCAGTTCCGCAAGAATTTTCCGGTCGAGCGCATCTGGTTGCATAATGATCCCAATATCTAGGCATTAAACGACTGAAATTGCCAATCAGCTTAGGAGATTCAGGCAAATTTGCAAACACCTCGCGCCGGTTTTGCAATATTATCCCGGCAACTCGCATTTTACCGGAGATGGCAATGAAGATCGGCGTTCCCAAGGAAATCAAGGTTCACGAATATCGCGTCGGCCTGACGCCGCCCTCGGTCGCGGAATTGACTGCGGCGGGGCATGAGGTGTTCGTTGAGAGTGGCGCAGGCGCGGGCATCGACTTTGATGATGATGCCTATGCAGCCGTAGGCGCGAAGATTCTCGGCAGTGCGGCAGAGGTGTTCAAGGCCGCCGAGATGATCGTGAAGGTCAAGGAGCCGCAGCCGCAGGAAATCGCGATGCTCGAAGCGCGGCACACGCTCTTCACTTACCTGCATCTGGCCGCCGACAAGGATCAGGCACTTGGCCTCATGAAGTCAGGCGCGACGTGCATCGCCTATGAAACGGTGACCTCACCCAACCGCTCGCTGCCTTTGCTCAAGCCGATGTCCGAAGTGGCCGGGCGCATGTCGATTCAGGTCGGCGCGCATTATCTTGAGAAGGAGCAGGGCGGTCGCGGGATTTTGCTGGGCGGCGTTCCCGGCGTAGCGCCCGCGCGTGTTGCCATTCTGGGTGGTGGCGTCTCGGGCCTCAATGCCGCGCAGATGGCGGTTGGCCTGCGGGCGGACGTGACGATCTACGACATCAACAATGACCGCCTGGCTGAACTCGACACGCATTTCGGCAATTCGATCAAGACGGCTTATGCCTCCAAGGCAGCGATTGCGGCTGCTGTCGCCAATGCACATCTCGTGATCGGCGCGGTGTTGGTGCCGGGGGCGGCAGCCCCCAAGCTGGTGACGCGCGAGATGCTGAAAACGATGAAGCGCGGCGCGGTTCTGGTCGATATCGCCATCGATCAGGGCGGCTGCTTTGAATCGAGCCGAGCGACGACGCATGCCGACCCGGTTTATATCGAAGAGGGCGTCATCCATTATTGCGTCGCCAACATGCCCGGCGCGGTGGCCCGCACTTCGGCCATCGCGCTCAACAACGCGACTTTGCCCTTTGCGCTCAAGCTCGCCAATTTGGGGGCAGAACGCGCCATGGCGCTCGATCCCAATCTTGCAGCGGGGCTCAACGTCGCAGGCGGCAATATTCGCCACCGCGCCGTTGCCGAGGCGCTTGATCTGCCGTTCGAGGCATAAAAAGACAGGTTCGCGCAGAGCCGCAGAGATCGCAAAGGATAAGGCGGGCTGGCGCGTGTCTGCCTCCTTCCTCGGCGTCCTTTGCGTCTCGGCGCGAACTGAATCTTGCTCTCATCCTGCTGCCTGCCTAAGCTCGCGCCATGTCGGAACGCGTCAACCGCTATCTTGCGAGGATAGGTTTCTCGCCCTGAGGCCGGATGCGGCGCGACTTTGTTCCGCCATTCTACCGCACTAGAATCTCATCCCGGAATTTCAGGACTCACATCCATGCCTCGCAATTACGACATCGCCGAACTCAAGCGCCTTGACGTCGCGCACCATCTTCCCGCCCAGCAGGACTATAAGCTCATTGAGGATATGGGCGGCAGCCGCATCGTGACGCATGCCGAGGGCTGCTATATTTTTGATGGCGATGGCAACCGCATTCTCGACGGCATGGCAGGGCTGTGGTGCGTCAATATCGGCTATGGCCGCGAAGAACTGGTTCACGCCGCCGCCGAGCAGATGCGTGAGCTGCCCTTCTACAACACCTTCTTCAAGACGGTGACGCCGCCTACGGTTTTGCTTGCCGAAAAAGTGGCCTCGCTCACGGGCAATCGCCTGCCGCACGTGTTCTTCAATGCCTCGGGGTCGGAAGCGAACGACACCGTGTTCCGCATGGTGCGCCATTATTGGAAGACCAAGGGCGAGCCGAACCGCAAGATCTTCATCAGCCGCTGGAATGCCTATCATGGCTCGACCGTCGCGGGCGTGAGCCTTGGCGGCATGAAGGCAATGCACGCGCAGGGTGACCTGCCGGTGCCGGGCGTCGAGCATGTCCGCCAACCTTATTGGTATGGCGAAGGCCGCGACATGAGCCCCGAGGAATTCGGGCTGGTCTGCGCCAAGGCGATTGAGGACAAGATCCTCGAAGTCGGCCCGGAAAATGTCGCGGCCTTTATCGGCGAGCCGATCCAGGGCGCTGGCGGCGTCATTATTCCGCCTGCGAACTACTGGCCTGAAGTTGAGAGAATCGTTCGCAAATATGGCATCCTGCTTGTCTGCGACGAAGTGATCTGCGGCTTTGGCCGCACCGGCAATATGTGGGGCCATGAAACCGTGGGCGTGAAGCCCGACATGATCGCCATGGCGAAGGGCTTGTCCTCGGGTTACATGCCGATCTCGGCAACAGCCGTCTCCAAGGAGATCGTTGATGTGCTCAAGACCGGCGGCGATTTCGTCCATGGCTTCACCTATTCGGGCCATCCGGTGGCTGCTGCGGTTGCGCTCAAGAACATCGAGATCATGCAGCGCGAGAAGCTGGTGGAGCGCACGCGCGATGACACCGGGCCTTACCTCGCCAAGGCGCTCGCCACGCTCAACGATCATCCGCTGGTCGGCGAGACGCGGTCGGTCGGCTTGCTCGGTGCGGTCGAAATCGTGGCAGACAAGGCAACCGGCGCGCGCTTTGGTGGCGCTGAAGGCACGGCCGGGCCGATGGTGCGTGATCTGTGCATCGAAAACGGCCTGATGGTGCGCGGCATCCGCGACACCATCGTCATGTGCCCGCCGCTCATCATCAGCCATGAAGAGATCGACACCATCGTCGCGACGATCCGCCGCGCGCTTGACCTTGCCGCACCGCGGTTGACTTGAGCCAAGCGCCCTCTAATTCAAGCCAAGGATAAACCCAGCGCCCATTTGTCGAGGCGTATCGGACAGGACGCTATAAATCACGTGGCTAAGCGCAGAAAAATGGCCATGACCTGGCGTGAGGATCTGAGATTCTATGTTCTGGCCGGTTTTCTTGCCATAACCTTTCTGCTTGGCGGCGGCGCGCGAGCGGACGTTCAATCACTGTTCTTTCTGCGTCCTGCCGCTGCATTGGTCGTCGGTTATGCTTGTCTGAGCTTGACGCGGGAGCATGTGCGCCAATACCGCTTCGCATTTGTGATGCTGGGTTCGCTGGCGGCGTTGTTACTGGTGCAGCTTGTGCCCCTTCCGGGCTCGGTATGGGGGGCGTTGCCAGGCCGAGATATCGTTTCACGGGTTGATGACGTTGCGGGTCTTGGTTCGGTATGGCGTCCATTGTCGCTGGTGCCTGGAGCAACGATCAACGCACTGTTCTCGTTGCTCGTTCCAGCCGCAGTTCTGCTGTTGGGCGTGCAATTGAAGCGCGAGCAGCAATACAGATTGCTGCCGGTGGTGCTTGGGATTCTCTTGATGAGCGGCTTGTGGGGGCTTTTGCAGGTCATCGGCGACCCCAATGGACCGCTGTATCTGTATCGGGTCACCAACAATGGCTCTTCGGTTGGGTTGTTTTCAAACAGAAATCATCAGGCAATCGCGCTTGCTACACTATTTCCGATATTGTCTGTCTTCGCCTCGTCAGGGGGGAGCTCGCAGGAACGGGCGGGCTTCTGGTTCTGGTTGTCTCTGGCTTTTGGCGCGGCCACCATCCCCTTGGTCTTGGTCACGGGATCAAGAAGCGGGCTGCTGGTAAGTTTGGTGGGGCTGTCCTCTGTTGCGCTGATCTTTCGTCCTGGAGGCGAATCGGGGCACGGCAAGCGTAAGACCTCGAGCTTTGACCCCAGATTTCTAATGATTGCCTTTGTCATTCTGTGTCTGGGGGCGATCACCATTATCATGTCACGGGCGGAGGCCTTCAAGCGACTGGCGACTGGCGATCAACTTGATGATCTGCGCTTTCAGGTCTGGGGGCCGATTGCCGACATAGGATGGAAATATTTTCCGTTTGGTTCGGGTGCAGGCTCATTTCCAGAGGTGTATCAGCTCGACGAGCTGACAAGGCTGCTGGGTCCCAATTTTCTCAACCATGCACATAATGACTATCTTGAGGTGTTCGTTACGGCGGGGTTGCCGGGGTTGTTGCTCGTGCTGGTCGCGCTTTTTGCGTGGGCGCGCGCAGCAATCACCGCATTTTCGCGTGGGACGATCGCGGGGCGGGAGCGGTCATATGTTCGCGCCGGCCTGACGATCATCGCTATTTTTGCGCTGGGCAGCCTTGGCGACTACCCCTTGAGGACCCCGTCTTTGGCCTGCCTTTTCGTTGTCGCACTGCTCTGGAGTAGGGTTTGGGCCGAGTACACACCGAAAATCTCTGGCGGACAAGGGTAGCCTTGGCTAGGAGACGATCGCTCAATTCTTCGGGGACTTGAAAGTTGAAACGTGTATTTGCCCTTGTCGCTTTGCTTTTAACAAGTTGCGCCGGAACATCTGGTCCGCTTGGGGGAGATCCTTCGATCAAGGTCATTGGTGGATCATCTTTGCCGCTCCCGGATCGTTCTGACATTATTGGCGGAGACCGTCCCTATCTCATCGGCCCGTTCGACAAGCTTGTCATTGATGTTTTCGGCATCGAGGAGTTGAGCAAGAAGGAATTTCAGACCGACGCAAGCGGCCGCATTTCGTTCCCGCTGGCTGGCGTCGTCGAGGCTGCAGGCAAGACTCCCGCAGAGTTGGAACGGCTTCTGGAGGAGAAGCTCAGCGGATCATATGTGCGTGATCCGCAAGTCTCGGTGAACCTCAAGGAAACCGTAAGTCAGGTCATTACCGTCGATGGCGAAGTGAAGGAGCCGGGTCTTTACCCGGTTATTGGCCGGATGACGCTCATGCGGGCAATTGCGACCGCTAAGGGTGCAACCGAGTTTGCCAAGCTCAAGGACGTTGTCATTTTCCGAACGGCGCAAGGGCAGCAATATGCTGCGCTTTATGATCTCAAGGCGATCCGGCGCGGCGCTTATGAAGACCCCGAGGTCTTCGCCAACGATGTTGTCGTCGTTGGCGATTCAACGGCACGTCGTCTGTTTAAGGATGCGCTTCAGGTCGTCCCGCTCCTGACGACGCCACTCATCATCGCGTTGCAGCGCAACTAAGCCCGCGTGTCGGCTCTGGAAGGTTGAAATTATTATCATGACGCAAGGCAATTCGACGATGATCGAGGGTCAGGGGCTCGTGCCGGGCTATGCGGGCGCCGAGGCCGAAGAGTCGCTCGCGCCGCCAATTTTGTTGCAATATTGGCAGGTTGTCGTCCGTTGGAAATGGATCATTCTGGGCATCATCGCATCGTCTCTGGTGATCGGTCTGGTCGCGACGCTGTTGATGACGCCCAAATATACGGCGACGTCGCGCATTGAAATCAGCCGTGAACAGAAGAACATTACCAAGGTTGAAGGACTTGAATCCGCGTCAGCCGGTCGGGATTTGGAATTTTACCAGACGCAATATTCGCTGTTGCAGGCCCGTTCGCTTGCGGAACGCGTCGTGCGGCAACTCAAGCTTGCTAGCAATGATGCATTCTTCGAGGCGCATGGCGTCAAGCCTGCCGGCAGCTCTACGCTTTTTGGAGGCCGGGTCGGTCCACTGACAAGTGATGAGCGCGCCAAGCGCGAAAAGCAGGCGATCAATCTGCTTCTCGACAATGTAGGCGTGTCGCCGATCCGCAATTCTGCGTTGGTTGATGTTAGTTACACCAGTGCGTCGCCGCAGCTATCCGCGGACATTGCGAATGCGTGGACACAGCAGTTCATCGAGTCCAGCATGGACCGTCGTTTCGCCTCTACGGCAGACGCCCGAAAATTCCTTGAGGGGCGCCTGGCAGAGTTGCGGACGCGACTTGAGCAGTCCGAGCGGGAACTTGTGAGCTACGCATCGAACAAAGGAATCGTAGCGCTAAGCAAAACGCAGGATGCAGAAGGCAAGACCCAGACCGGACGGACGCTGGTCGCCGACGATCTGGAGGCGTTGAATGCAGCACTTGCGCAAGCTACGGCGGATCGCATCGCCGCAGAAGCCAAGGCTCGCAGCGATGGCGGGCGCGGTGCGAGCTCTGAGGCGTTGACAAACCTTGCGATCACCCAATTGCGCCAGAAGCGCGCGGAAGTCGCGTCTGAATATGCCAAGCTTCTGGTCCAGTTCGAGCCAGGCTATCCAGCGGCACGTGCACTTAACGAGCAGGTGCGTGCCCTTGATGTGAGCATCGCCCGCGAAGAGGGCCGTGTTTCAAGCAGCCGCTCGGCCCAATTCGTCGAAGCTCGGATGCGTGAGGAGACGCTCCGGCAGAAGGTGGCCGAAATTAAAGGGCGGCTCGATCTTCAGCAGCGCGACAGCATTCAGTATAACATCTTCCTTCGCGAAGCTGATACCAATCGACAACTCTATGATGCGCTGTTGCAGCGCTACAAGGAAATTGGCGTCGCGGGTGTAGGTGCAAACAATATTGCTATCGTCGATGTTGCGAAGCTGCCCGAGCGCCCGTCTTCACCGAAGCTGCCGCTCAATCTCGCACTGGCGCTTCTGGCGGGGCTTGGCCTCGCGGGTGCGGCAACCTTCGCGCTCGACCAGATTGATGAAGGCATTCGCGATCCGGGTCAGGTCAACCGACTGTTGCAGGCACCGCTTCTGGGCAGTGTCCCGGATGTCGAGGGTATCGATGTGCTGGAGCTGCTGGGAGACGCGAAATCCGTGCTGTCCGAAGCTTATTTGAGCATTCGTTCCAACCTCGCTTTTTCAACCGATCATGGTGTGCCGAAGTCCATCATGATTACCAGCACGCGGCCATCTGAAGGCAAGAGCACCACGAGCCTTGCATTGGCGACGGTGCTTGGGCGGACGGGCAAGTCGGTGCTGCTCATCGATGCCGATATGCGTTCGCCGTCCATGCATGGTTTCCTCGGGTTGTCGAACAATGCCGGGTTGAGCAACTTCCTTGCTGGCGACAGTGACTGGGGGAGCCGAATTCAGGCGACCGAGTCCAAGGGCTTGAGCATCATGCCCGCTGGGCCGATGCCGCCCAGCGCGGCAGAACTGCTCAGCAGCGACAGAATGCTGATGCTCATTCGTCAACTCGGCGAACATTTCGATCATGTCGTCGTCGACTCTCCGCCCATTCTCGGGCTGGCAGATGCGCCGCTCCTGGCGCGTGCGGTTGAGGGATGCATTTTTGTCGCCGAAGCCGAAGGAGTTGCCGTTCGCGGAATCAAATCGTCGCTGGGCCGTCTCCATGGCGTTCACGCGCACATCTTTGGCATCGTGCTTACCAAGCTGCGTCAGCGTCAGGCTGGTTATGGCTATGGATACGGGTATGGCTATGGCTATGGAAGCGGGGCAGATACGCGGGAGTCGATGTGAGGCAAGACATGCCATCGCAGGCCCGGTCTAAGAGTATGATCGCGCGCAAGATTGCCGTTTTGGCTGTGGCATCGACGGTGGCGGTGTCCGCAGCTATGAGCAGTTTTTCGGCAATTACCCAAGCGTCGAACCCGGCTTTTTCGTTGCGGGCAAATCCGGACAATCCGGTCGCGCTGGTTTGGCAGGCGGACGCAGACATAGAGCGCGCGGCGAAAGAGGGGCGGTCGATTGCTCCCATAGCGACGCAGGCGCGCCGCTCGCTGGCGGCGCAGGCCCTCAACCCCTCGGCGCTGCGCCAGCTTGCCTATGTCGCCTCGGAGCAGGGCGACCAGAAGCATGCACGTGAACTGATCGCGCTATCGACACGATTGTCGCGCCGAGATTTTGGCGCGCGCCTGTGGTTGATCGAAGATGCGGTCGCACGAGGCGACATTGCGGGCGCTTTGCGGCATTACGACATCGCGTTTCGGACGAGTTCTAAGAGTGCCGAGGTCCTCTTTCCGACGTTGACCGCCGCACTGGATGATCCCGCCATTCGCGCGGCGTTCGTGCCGTATATGAAAGCCTCGCCGCCATGGCTTCCTGCATTCCTGGCGGATGCCATCGGACGTAGCTCCAATCCTGCGGCGCTCGCACTTCTTGGCATCGAGGCACATCGTTTCCCGAGTAGCGCGGCCTATCCAGATCTTGATCTCCGGCTTCTCGAAGCTTTGATCCTGAAGCGTCAATATGGCGCGGCGCGAGACTTTTTCCTGTCGACCGGGCAACGTGACCCATCGCTTCTCGCCGACGCCCGGCTACGTGCGCCTGGGCAAGGCAGTCCGTTCGACTGGCAAGTATTTGACGAGGCGGCCTTCGGCGCGAGCAGGGGGAATACAGGCGGAATCGCAATCTTCGCCAATGCGGGCGAGCAGGGGCTCGTCGCCCGCAAACTGCTCTATCTCAAGGGCGGAACATATCGCCTCAACGTCAGTTTCAACGCCGTTTCGCTTGCCGACAAGGGCTTTGTCCAGCTTCGAATGATATGTCTGGCAACACAATCATTGCCTGTTATCTGGACCAGCGAGTTGTTGCGCCCGGTAGAAGGCGCAAATCTCTCCGCAAATGTGAGTGTCGCTGGCACATGCCCTGTGCAGTCACTGGAAATCGTCGCAGGCGGTGGGGACGGTCAGGTTGGATCCGAGCTCGAAATCGGGCGCATAGGTCTTCATGCGGTGTCGCCAGGAATTCAGGCGTCGGCACCAGGAATCTGATGATGAAGCGCGTGTTCGATCTTGCCGTGAGCGCAGCAGCGCTGCTGCTCCTCGCACCTGCAATAGCAGTTCTTGCCGTTGTCATCCGTCGACGTCTTGGCGCACCGATCCTGTTTCGGCAACAGCGCCCTGGGCTGGGTGCGCGCCCGTTCGAGATGATCAAGTTTCGGTCCATGACCGATGGGCGGGATGCCTCTGGACACCTGCTTTCCGATGCGGAGCGGCTGACGCCATTTGGGCGTTGGCTGCGTGCGACGAGCCTTGATGAGTTGCCGGAGCTGTGGAACGTCTTGAAAGGTCAGATGAGCCTCGTCGGGCCGCGCCCCCTGCTCATGGACTATGTGCCTCTCTACTCTTCCGAGCAATTTCGGCGGCATGAAGTTCGGCCGGGGATTACGGGCTGGGCGCAGGTTATGGGGCGCAACAGCCTGTCGTGGGAAGACAAGTTCGCGCTTGATGTCTGGTATGTGGACAACCGCAGTCTGTGGCTTGATGTGCGGATATTGTTCATGACCATAGGCAAGGTGCTGTCGCGCTCGGGTGTGTCGAGCGATGACCATGCCACCATGACCCGGTTCACCGGCACGCCAATGCCCGGAATGGAAGCAGAAGGGCCAAATGCAAAGCACAGCTAATATCGTTCTGTATGGCGGCGGCGCACTGGCTGTTGAAGCCGCGACCTATTTGGTCGATTGCGGATTGGGCGCGCGCGTATCGGATGTCGTCGATGCCAAGGGCGGGCGACAAGGGGATTTGCAGGACATTCTGGGGCGAGCGCCTCATTTCTGCGAAACCATTGATGAAGTGGAGGGCCTCGCAAGCAAGACTGTCGCCATTTGCGTGGGGGATCCGGGGATCCGCTGGAAACTTCGCAAGGAAGTGACGGGGCGCTGCGCGTCATTGCAGAGCATCGTCCATCCGTCGGCCTATATCGCATCAAGTGCTCATATCGGTGCGGGAGTCGTAATCGCGCCATTTGCCTTTGTCGGCCCATTCGCCAGCGTTGGTGACAATGTCGTGCTCAATGTTCGCGCGACCATTGGACATGACGTGCAGGTCGGCGCATCGTCGGTGATCTCGCCGCATGTTGACATGAATGGTCATAGTTCATGTGGAGACGCTGTCTTGATTGGCGCCGGGGCAATATTTTCGCCAGGCGCGCGGCTGGGACATTTTTCGAAGATCGCTGCAGGAAGCATCCTCAAAGCAGTTGTCGGCGATGGTCATTTGGTTCATGGAAACCCGGCGTCGGGGCGTCAGATGTTCAGGCTTCCGCCGGAATACTGACCAACTTCACATGCATAGTTAGACTGAGAAGGGGTTCGTTTTGGAAGACCGTATTTTCAAGCAGTTTGCAGAAGTACTGGGACTTGAGGCTTCGGTGGATCGCGCTGAACTCGTCTATAACGAATATCCGGGCTGGGATTCAGTTGGCCACATGACGTTGGTCGCCGCGCTTGAAACCGAGTTCGATTGCATGCTTGAGATGGATGATATTCTGGACATGAGCTCCTTCAACAAGGCTGTTGAAATCATGAGCAAATATGCCTGATTTGTGCAATCTTGCTGGGCGCGTTGCGGTTGTAACGGGTGCTGCCCGGGGGATCGGCTTGGCCATTGCGGATCGTCTGGCAAGTCACGGGGCATCGGTGATCCTGAATGCACGCAGCGACAAGTCGCGTCTGGAAGAGGTTTCTGCCGATCTTTCGCACAGGCATGGCATCGTCAGCCAGGCCGTGCTCGGCGACGTATCTGACGCGGCGACGGCGGATGCTCTTGCACGCGCGGCATTCGGGCTGGGAAAGCGGCTCGACATCTACGTAAATAACGCCGGCATCCTCCAAGATGGACTCATTGGCATGGTGCCCAAGGCCGACATAGAGTCCGTCATCGGGATCAACCTTGTTGGTGTGTTGCATGGCACGCAGGCTGCCGCGCGGGTGATGCGCCGCAGCGGCGGCGGATCGATCATCAACCTCGCGTCGATCATCGGCCGCGTCGGAAACAAGGGACAACTTGTTTATGGCGCCTCGAAGGCGGGTGTCATCGGGGCGACACTGTCGGCGGCCAAGGAGCTTGCGCCGCTGAATATCCGGGTGAACGCAATTGCGCCGGGTTTCATCGCAACGGATATGACCGCAGCCCTGCCACCTGAAAAATTTCAGGAGCGGGTGGACAGTATCGCAATGGGTCGGCTGGGCACGCCCGATGACATCGCTAATGCCGCGCTGTTTCTTGCTAGCGACATGTCGAGCTATGTGACCGGGCAGGTTCTTGGCGTCGATGGCGGGATGCTTGTCTGACGGAGATTGGCATGAAGCGACTCCCATTTTCGCCCTTTGTCGATGCGGCAAAGCGCAATGCGCCCGCTGTTCGCGATGATGCATGCAACCAATTTCTGACCTTCGGTGAACTCGAGGATCGGGCACTTACATGGGCGGGCAAGCTCAAGGGCGAGCGTGGCCTTGTTTTTCTGCTGATACCGAACAGCGTTGACGGGACGGCCTGTCTGCTTGGTGCCTGGATGGCCGGGCACGCTGTTGCGCTTGTTGATCCCGCGATCCAGCCGCTCGCATTCGAGGCGCTTGTTGCGGCCTATGTGCCGGAATTTGTCGTTCAGGCGGATAGCGATGGGCAGCTTGCTGTTCGCCACGAGCAGGGTGGCGGCGGACCAATTCACCCAGACCTGTTTGCTCTCCTGTCGACCTCCGGATCTACCGGTAGCCCCAAATTCGTCCGGCTGACGCAGGACAATCTGCTTTCGAACGCACGTGCGATTGCGGAAGTGCTCGACATCCGGGAGGGTGAAACGGGCTGCGGACATCTGCCGTTGCACTACTCCTACGGGCTTTCAGTGCTTACCAGTCATCTGCAGGCGGCGGCACCGGTTTTGCTCACCCAAAAGGGGTTTACCGACAGGGACTTCTGGCCTCTTGTACGTGAGGCGGGCGTGGCGCATCTTCCGGGAGTCCCTTTCCACTTTCAGATGATGCAGCGACTGCGATACGAGCGGCTTCAGCTGCCAAGTCTTCGTGTGCTGACGCAGGCGGGTGGCAGCCTTAATGTTGAAGCGCGGGCCGTTGCCCACGCCTTCATGGACGCGCGAGGCGGGAGGTTCCACGTCATGTATGGGCAGACCGAGGCGTCGCCGAGGATGACAACCCTATCGCATGACGGTTTTCGCAACGCGCCGGGCTCGGTAGGTACAGCGCTTCCTGGCGGACGGCTGGCTATTACGGATGAGGCCGGAGTTGAACTGCCTGCGGGCGTTGAGGGCCATGTGCGATATACCGGGCCAAATGTCATGATGGGTTATGCCGAAGGCCGTGCGGACCTCGCATCAGGCGACACGATGAATGGCTGGCTTGAGACAGGAGATCTCGGCTTTCTTGATGAGCAGGGCCAGCTTACCCTGACGGGGCGGGCTAAACGCTTCGGAAAGGTGTATGGCCTGCGCGTTAATCTCGACGAAATCGAGCGTCTGGCGAATTCGGTTTGTGAAGCGGCGATCGTGCAGCAGGGCGATCATGTGCACATCTACCTGCGCGATGCCGATATGGAGGATGAGATGCTGGCTGCAATGGTGGAGCGCTATACGCTTCCGAGAACGGCCTATAAACTCCACTACGTCGACGCTATTCCCCGCACCGAGCGGGGAAAGACGGATTACAAGGCTCTGGAAGCGATGCTGTGACCACAGTCGAACAATGCCTTGCCGAAACGGCCTATTCGATTCCCGAGCCAATCAAATCGGGGCTTCTTCTCGATGGGCTAAACGAGCTTACAGCGCTGCATTATGCGCAATGCGAGCCGTACAGGCGAATTGTGGATGGATATTGGGGCGGGGTTGCCGAGGCAGAAAGCTTGTCGGACGTTCCCTATTTGCCTGTGTCGGCCTTCAAGACGCAGGAATTGCGCTCTGTTGGACGAGAGGATGTGCGGGTTACGCTGACATCGAGTGGCACCACGGGACAGGCGGTGAGCCGCATCTTCGTGGACCGCGATACATCGTCCATGCAGCAGAAGTGTCTTGCCAATTCGCTGATGCACGTTCTGGGCCCCAAGCGGTTGCCCATGCTGGTCATTGATACCGACCAGGTGTTCAAGGATCCGCGCATGATGAGTGCGCGTGGCGCGGGTGTGCTGGGCATCATGCGTTTTGGGCGCGATCATGCCTTTGCCCTTGATCGTGACTTGAAGCCTGATTTCGCCGCCGTGCGCGCGTTTCTCGACAAGCTGGATGGCGCACCGTTCTTCATGTTCGGCTTTACCTTCATGGTCTGGATCAACTTCTACGAGCAGTTCCGTGATGCGGGGCTGGATCTGTCCAATGGCGTTCTGATCCATTCGGGCGGTTGGAAGAAGATGGTGGAGCGCGCGGTCGACAATGCGCGCTTTCGGGAAGCGATGGGTGAGAGCTTTGGCCTGACGCGCATTCACAATTTTTACGGCATGGTAGAGCAGATCGGCTCGATCTTCCTTGAAGGGCCCGATGGACTTCTGTTCCCGCCGAACTTCTCGGATGTCATCATCCGCGAGCCACAAAGCTGGCGCCCGGCTGAAATCGGGCAACCCGGCATCATTCAGGTCGTGTCGCTGCTGCCACGTTCTTACCCGGGTCACAGCTTGCTGACAGAAGACATGGGTGTCATCGAG
>ENA-UOYA01001707-UOYA01001707.1-activated-sludge-metagenome-genome-assembly--contig:-NODE-1707-length-22551-cov-6.097084_pt1 | contig 22551 bp, 30 predicted proteins | sample MGYA00238163_ERZ764804 | MGnify/ENA primary metagenome ERZ764804 (study PRJEB28919, sample SAMN05720223) | activated sludge metagenome | isolation source: Anaerobic digester | place: Hong Kong... | reverse complement strand
TCCCCTACTCTATGCCGGTTTATCCCGGCGCTTTCGAACCGTCCCCTTGTCTCACACTTGTCTCACCCTTGTCTCACTTCCCTTGTCTCACTTATCTCACGTAGTTTTGGATATGTTAGTGGTTGCCGTTGCGGCCCTGGTCGCCGCCGGAACGGTCATCTTTATTGTTTGACCTGCCCTTGGATTTTCCGCTGTTTTCATCCCGCTGGGAATCCTTTTCCTTATTTCCGTTATTTAAGTCATGTCCGGGCATATTTATTTTGCCGTTATCTTTGTCCTGCTTTTTGTTGTCAGCAGCATTGTCTTCCTGATCCAGCTTTTTATCCGCTCCTGGTATATTTTTGCCTGACGGGTTATAGCGCTCAACAAAAATTCCCCGTCGGTCCGGCATATTTTCCTGTTCTCCCGTACTGCCGGTATCAGCTCCTTGTTCCGAGTCGTTTAACAGGTGAATGATAGAAAACTTCTTCTCTTTTTCCAGTTGACCCAGGTTTATAGTCCCCACTTCGCCGGCGCTGAATTCTATACTCTTTTCAGCCGACTTCTGGAGCAAAAGGAACCTGCCGGTGGATACGCCGGATTTTAATGCCTCCCGGCGCACTTCAGGCTGTACGGGTGTGATGATCACTTCAGCGTCCAGGCCGCCTGTGTCCATAGGTTCTCTAATCGCCCCGTAGACAGACTCCAAATCTATCGCGGCATCGTCACCATTATCAAAGGTGATGGTCGCCAGTACAACATTGTCCTGCCCGGCAGACAAATAACCATCGGTGATAGCCTGCTTTATAATCAGCTCAACCGCCTCGGGCAGGGCACGGCCTTTTACCTTAACTTTTGAAATTATGGCTACACCGTCACTGTTCAGGCCGCTGCCTGAAACCACTGTCCCGTCACTTGCCACCGCCAGCTCAATACTGGGGTTAATATCTATGGTCATATAGGCGGAGGCTTCCGGAGCCTGGCTGGAATAAAACCTGCCGGCAAGAATGAAAACCAGCAGCATTGAAGCGGCCAACACAAAATGTCTCAGGTATGGAACTTCTCTTTTTTCCCTGAAAGTTATCTCCTGGCCAATCTCGGTTAAACCACCGCCGGGCAGCGGAACTTTCTTGAACTCACCTTCAGGAGTGATTACTATACACGATTTCCCTTTGATCTTAGTGACAATACCACGCTCTTCCATCTTAGGCCTCCTATCCCTCGACAGGCAATTTCAGGTAAGAACTCAGGTGCAGAAAGTCATTCTGCCTGGAAATAAGAAGTGAAATGGCAATTATATATTTGCGGCCCCTTTCCAGAGTCTTGCGGCTAATACCGGTGCAATTCTCCAACTCCATCAGCGGCAGCTTTTTTTTAGCTCTGAACTCTTTTAAAAGGTTCTCCCTTTTGGTCAGTTCCGCGGCGGCAAAGATCAGGGAACGGCGGGTGTCACGGTGCCTCGGTGAACACTTGACCAGATCTTCAAATGACACGCCGTATTCTCTCAGCAATCCTTCATACTCCCTAATCTCTTCCGCCCTTTCCCTGGCAGCGGTTTCCAACAAATAAACTTCCCAGGCTTTACTGAATTCCGCGCTGTTTGATTCTTCCCCCTGCTGCGGCAGGGGAACCTCAACGGAAGTATTCCTGTTCTCCCGCCGCCTGTGGTCAGTGAGCCTGCTCATAATAACGATCCTGGCGTAAGCCGGGAAAGGGACCCCCGTGTCCGCGCGGAAACGATCTATGGCTTCGTTGAAAGCCACCAGGGCAACAGCAAGCTCATCATCCCTGCCCCATTCCAAATACCGCCTGGAGAATTTACAAGCAATTTTATGGATAAAAGCTTTATTGTTGTCCAGGAAATCTTCCCTGAGTAAGCGGTCACCTTCTTTGATTTTTCTGATATCCTCTTCAACCTGTACAGGATGCAAGTTTTCACTCCCCTTTTTGCCTGCGGAACACCTCTTTTCCGTGTGCTATAGGGGCTGGCTGTAGACCGCTCCTATCTTTTTATACGAAAAATGAGGCTTTTTTGAGGGGCCTAAAAGATAATCCACGCTAAAATAAAAAACCGGCAGTACAATAGTTCGTTCTCCGGAAGCGTTAATGGCAAATTTTCTTCTAAGAAAAGGTATTCGTATAAATTCATTCAAAACGCAGGCAATCTAAAAAATCAGGCAGTACTGACTAACAACTAATGAAAATTGCGGAAAATCAATATTTGGGCGATAAAAATCACAGGGACACCAATTATGAAAAGCGGTTTCTTAGTTTTATGCCTGAACAAATGCATTCCCAGGTATAAACCAACCGAACCGCCCACCAGGGCCACTAGCAAAAGACGGCTTTCAGGGATCCTGTATTTGCCGAACCTGGCCAAGACCTTATCATACCAGATCATCAAAAAGGCAGCTAAGTTAACAGCTATGATATATATAATCATTTATATATACTGGTCCATAAGCCAGCCTGTATCCTCCGCCTGAGACTGTTTTGGTGCTGTAATAGTTGTAGTCCTGCCGCCTGAAACATATGTCCTGCCGCATTCAGAACAAACAGATGTGTATATTTGCACATACTGCGCCACTATTTCCCTGTTTTCTCTCACAGCTTCTCCCTCAATTAATGTTTAAGAGAAAAAAACCGATACTGCTTATACCCGTTTTATTCTGTGCCGGTTATTATTTTCCTGTATTTAATTCAAAAAGTCTTAAAGTAAAGTGAGAAAATATTATGCATAGAAGAAATGCACTATGCCCAGACTAAAGGCATGGGAATTATAGCATTACACGGAGGGTTGGACACAAGCAGGGAAAAAGAGTACATGGCAGTTCTGCAGGAGGCGGCTCTGCTGGGATACGGGCTATTGGCAAAAAGCCGCACCCAGGCGCTGGAGGCGGTGCTGAGGGCACTGGAGGACTCGCCTAAATTCAACTGCGGCTACGGCTCTGTACTCAATATGGATGGAGAAGTTGAGATGGACGCGGCCATCGTAGACGGCCCGACCGTACGTTTTTCCGCTGTCGCAGCTATCCGCAATATTCAAAACCCCATTTCGGTGGCCCGCGTGCTGATGGAAAAGACCAATGAGGTCATCTTAGCCGGGGACGGAGCGTTTAAGTTCGCGCGCCAGCATGGTTTTCCGAAGGTTAACTGCATCTCTGAAGAACAGCTGGAGGCCTGGCGCAAAGCCCGGGAAAGCCTGGCGCGAGGCGAGACGCCGACGCAAAATTTATTCACCGGCCTTGAGTACAGGGGCGACACGGTGGGGTGTGTGACTTGGGACGGCAGCGGCCTCGCAGCGGCTTCTTCCACAGGCGGCTGCTCATTAAAAAAACCTGGCAGGGTTGGTGACACGCCGAGCCTGGGCGGCGGCATCTTTGCCTCCGGGACCAGCGCCACGGTGTGCACCGGTGTCGGAGAAGCATTTATAGAAACACTCACTGCCAAGTTCATCGATGAAAAAATATCGGCGGGCGCGTCGCCTCAGGAAGCTGTGGAACTTGCCCTGAAAAGGCTTTATAAGCTAAAAAAAGTCGAGGGAGGAATTCTGTCTATAGATGCAAAGGGGCAGATCGGATCAGCCTTTAATGCCGGCCAATACCCGGTAGTTGTTGTAGTTGACGGCAAATTACTGGACAGATTTGAACCGGTCAATATACGGGGTAGCATATCGATGCATTAGGGTTCTCTGATCTCAAACCAGGGAAACATGTTTTTTCCATCCGGGTGATAATCTGTAGTATACAGCCCGCCTGACATTATGGTAAACAACGGCAGCGTAACCTTCCTGTAAGGACAATGCTCGGTGGCATAAACAGAGCTTCCCACAATCTCAAACCAAGGCAGTACACCCGGACCATCAGGGTGCTGCCCCGCTGTGTATATTTTTTTGCCCTTTATTTCAAACCATAGCAGACCCTGGTCCGCATCAGGATGATGGACAGTGGTATAGATCTTACTCATCTAATCGCCTCTCAGCAACATATATTTCTATATATCAAAGTATGATTTGCTTGCAGCCTATTCCTGCCAAAGGTCTACCTTTTTGAGGAATTCGGCGGATACTAGTGTATTGCGATCATGCTCTTCCTCCAGGAAAACTAACTTATAAATACCTGGAACCACATCAAATTTATGGCCTGAAGCAGCTGATATTACAGCTGACTTCGGTTCTGTCTCCCTGAACAGGTCTTCATTTAAGACAGCATAATGTTCGAAATAGAATACTTCCCTCTCTTCAAAATCATCTTCTTTTTTATTAAGTTGTTCTACTTTAATAACCAAATACTCTGCCATTTTATCATTCCTTCCAAATAATGTTTATGCTAAATCTTTACTTCATTCACCAGTATTTACTAAATTTCCGGCATCATCTGTTTTTAAATTATCCGTTATTATAAGCATTTTTTATAGTTGAGGCCAGGGATCAGACTGTCATCAAATATATTTATCCCCAAATTATCCGCCAAAATTATGCCAGGATCCGCATATATTTTATTCAATGCTCGTTTGCTCTTTCCTTTTGTCAGTTGCTAGAAATTACTGAATAAATATGGTATTTAAAATTAGCGGGCATTGAAAATCCTGTTGCTTTTTTGCCAGTTTGCCAATAATTTTAAGAATTTTGTATTTTTATGAAGGAATTTACGATGTGTTGGGCGAAAGAACAAGTATAACCAAAAGATACAATTTGGCGATTTTAAAAAATTAGTTTCACAAACCAAAATAAAGTGAGGTTAAATATGAAGAGAAATTTTATTATTTTTGTTTTGCTGTTGACAACAGTAGTTTTTTTAAGCCTAAGCCTGCCTGTATATGCTGAAGGAGAAGCGCTTAAAGAAGGCATGTCCGGGGACAGTGTGCTTAATCTGCAGGCAAGATTGTGCGACCTGGGGTACTACCGGGGTGCTCTCGACGGATCATTCGGCCCCGGAACACGCAGTGCTTTAATCAGTTTTCAGTCTGACAACAACCTTGAGGCCGACGGTATTGCCGGCCAGGCCACACTCACGGCTCTGGACATTACCAGCGCACCTTCCGGTGGTGACCAGCTCCCGCTGAAAGTTGGTTCGTCGGGCACCATGGTGCTTAGACTGCAGGCCAGACTGCATGACCTGGGGTATTATCAGGGCGCTCTGGACGGCTCATACGGTTCCGGCACAAGCAGCGCCGTGGCCAGCTTTCAGTCAGCCAACCAGCTGGCTGCCGACGGCATTGCCGGCATGGACACGCTGAGAGCGCTGAGTCTGATCAGTTCAGAAGTTTCCAGAGGTGATACATCGACCAGGACTGACACAACCCAAAACAATGCTCAGCCGCCTTACAAGGAAGGCATGTCCGGCAACAACGTGCTAAAACTTCAGACCAGACTGAGCGAGCTGGGTTACTACCAGGGACCTCTCGATGGTAAATTCGGTGCGGGGACACGAAGCGCCGTAGCCATTTTCCAGGCAGATAATTACCTGGAGATTGACGGCATCGCCGGCCTGGCAACCCTGACAGCGTTGCAGTCGGCAAAACCCCGGTCAGCTATTCCCAACAGGGGGGATGTGGACCGCAAAGCCCCGGCCCTGGTCGCTTTCGCCAAGCAGTTCTTAGGCACACCATATGTCTGGGCGGGCAAATCACCATCAGGTTTTGATTGTTCAGGTTTTACTTATTATGTGTTTAACCATTTTGGTATCAGTATTCCCCGTGCGGCGGATGAGCAATATTTCTCCGGCGCCAAGGTAAGTCAGCCGCAGTTGGGAGACCTTGTGTTTTTCTCCACTTATGAAGCTGGTCCTTCGCATGTCGGCATCTACATAGGGGATAATCAGTTCATACATTCCAGCTCAGGCACGGGAGATGTCACCATTACTTCATTATCTGCATCATATTACAGCGCAAGGTATTTGGGCGCGTGCCGCTATCTCAGGTAACCACAAAAAATTTACTGGGAGATGTTCTTAATGGAACAAGGAAAAAACCACTCTGAGAGTGAATTCGACTGTGATTGCGGCGGTGAGACGCAACATCTTTTTACTACTGAAGACGAGGATTCAGTTTACAGGTTTTTCAAGTGCAGAAAATGCGGCGACGTAATTAATACCGACAGCCGCAAGTAATTTGTTTTGTAATGTTTATGAGACCCCGGCTCTGTTATAATAGCAGCCAGCCGGGGTTTTAACTTTTGTTCTTCCTGATTGTTTCCAGGCCGATGATACAAACTGCCAGCCAAGCGCCTCCCGCCGCAAAGCCGGCGATTACATCACTGGGAAAATGCACGCCAAGGTAAACACGGCTGCCCCCTATGAAAAATATAAGGCACGGGGTTATTATGACCACAGGCCAGGCCGGCTTTGCCCGCTCACGCAGGTTAAGCCACAGTAAATAACCCAGCATCCCGTAAAAAGCTGTGGAGATCATGGCGTGCCCACTGGGAAAACTGTAGCCGCCCACCTCGATCAGGTGCTGGATATCCGGGCGAGTGCGGTGAAAAGTATGTTTAAGCACAGTATTCAACAGCCAACCGCCAGCCAGGCTGCCGCATAGTACCACTGCTTCCCATTTATGTTTCAAACGAAACAGCAAGTACCATCCCACCAACAGCATCAAGCTAATCTCCACTGACGCAGACCCCGCCTGGGTTATGACAACAGCTGCACTGGTTGCACCGCTGCTGGCAAAACTGCGGATGAAATCACCCACCACCATGTCAAACAAACCAAGCTCTTGATATAAAAGATCCTCTACCAGTTTTGCAAACACCAGCAGAAGCAAAGAACATGCCGCAATTCCCCAGGTCAGGCGTGAACCCAGTTTGCCCAGGGGTGAGCTATGTAAAGAGTTTTTTAATCCTTCGAGTCTGATCACCCTCACACCCTCTGTAAGAATCTATTCCAACAAAACAACCTTAATAATACTATCTTTTTTATTTTGCCAGATCAATAGTTCTTATAATTATTATAAAACTTACAAGAAGAGTCTCTGAATCAATAGAGAATAGTTTAAGCGTTGGCATCCCAGACAACAAAAAAGAAGGCCACCCGTACAGGTGGGACGTCTAAGACAGAGTTTTTTTTGAATCAAGTTTTAGGAATGAAGGCTGTAGAAAACATAAGGGGCAAGTAAGGTCCAGACCAACACCAATACCCATAGTCTGCCCTTAAGCAAATTATAGTTGTAAAACAGGTCGTCCCAGGAGTGTTTCATAACATAGTGACCGAAAATGAATTCAAACACTATTGTGAGAACAACCCAAACTCCACCTATAGCAAATGCCTGCCCAGCTGATCCTATAATCCAGATTCCTGTAAGGATCCAAATGTATACGCCGAATAGCATAATGCCGGTGAGAGTGGAAAGCTGGTGGGCGGTAAGCTCACCCATGTGAGGGCGATACCATTTTTCACGGACCCCTCCATTAAGAATTGCTATTATTACAAGCCCAACCCAAGCTAAGGCATATTTCATTATTATTCCCATCTAAAAACTCCCTGATATTAAGAATCATAGAATCAAACATAGAACTCTCTCATGTCGTCCAGCCTGAGGCAGCCAATTTTTCCGCCATAGGCTGCTCCGCAGTCAACACCAATTTTGTCGCCATATTTCTCATCAAACCAAATGTAATTTTTGTCGTGCAGGACCGAGGTGGGTGTGTGACCAAAGATAACAGTTCTCCCCGCGAAAGCACTTCTCCTGTAAAAATCGCTCCTGATCCAGAGCAGGTCGTCTTTTTTCTGTGACTCCATTATTTTTTCTACCGTACTGTCCTTTGAGTCCGAGATGTTTATTCCGGCGTGCACCAGAATGAAATTGCCCACCATCTTATATAAATCCGTGCTCTGAAGGTAGTCAAGAACGTTATTTCTTCTTTCCTGGGAAAGCCTTTCATACTGTTGGAGAGTCGTACCGCCCAGGTTATCCACCCATAAATCCATTGTTGAGTTCTTTCCTCTGGAAAGGTAGGACAGAAACATCTCTTCGTGGTTGCCCAGAATCAACTCCATATTACTCTGCTTCGTTATGTATTCCAGTAAATCGATGGGCTTTTCGCCCCTATCTATTACATCGCCCAGGATGTACATCTTATCACTGTCACCAAAGCCGATTTTATCCAACAAAGTCATAAACCCTTCATATTTTCCGTGAAGGTCGGATAATACATACTGCATAAAAACTCTTCTTGCCTTCTCTCCGCTTTGTCTGATTATTTGGAATAATTAGTATACTAACACAAATTCTTAATAATAACAAGACGAAATTTGTATTCAGTAGCTGCTGATTTTAAGCATAATCTCAGCCGGAACTCAGACGGTTTTAAGATATATAGCACATATACTAATTTAAAAATCAGCTGTTCCGCTGATTCCAGACAAGGCGCCCGGTACTAATTCGCAAGCCATTACATATTCATCAGGGATATTGTATCTACTTTTGATCCCAAAATTAAATGCGCCTTTAAAACCAAATCTATGGTAATATGCAGGGTCCCCAACAAGCATGACGGACGTGTATCCCATTGCTTTTGCCAATCTGAAACTTTCCTTTATTAAACCGGAACCTATCCCTCTATTTCTGTACTCCAAAACAACTGAAACCGGCGCCAGAAGAAGTGTTTCAAATCTAGTGCTGCTGCTTACGATACAAGTCTTTGTCAACATTATATGTCCAATCAATTTGCCGTTTTCCTCAGCAATCAGAGCAAGCTCCGGTATATAATTACCGCTGCCGCGCAGTTGATTGACAAAATCCTGCTCCTTGCCGTCTGCAACTTTTGCCGTCTGAAAAGCAACTTTTACCAAATCATATATTTGTGAAAATTCTTCCGGTTTTTCTCTTCTGATCAGCACTTATGATCTACCCCCGTTTTCATTAACAGGACATGAAGGCCATTCTTTTTTTGTGCGACGATTGCCAATTCCGGTGATTCAGAGTCATACTCTTTACCAGCAACATCAGAATATGTTTCAATAATTTGCAGATTGTTTTCTTCAAATTCTCTTTTCAAAGAATCCTTGCTGTAATGTTGAAACCAGTTATAGACAATACTAAAATGGTAAGCTACATCCAAAAAGAATAAGACCCTCCAGTATAGTTAGAGTGCCTTAAACTAAATAATAGTGTATTAGTCATTACTAATTAGTATCTTAAAGTAAAACCTGCATTGCCAGCAGGTTAGCTTATATCCACATATATTGCATTTTCGCTCTCATCGTACCTTGCGATGAATTTGCCTTTTTTATCAATGCCGAAATGGTTGAAAAATCCCCTGGCAAATGCCTTTGTTTTCTTTAATGTTTGACCTTCATCCGATGCCTTGATTCTAATAGTTTTGGTATCTTTATCATAAGCTAATTCAATTTTCTGGGCCTGGAGTTTTTCACGCACATGTTTATTAAGGACAATCGCGTTCTTAGATAATGATACGATAAATTCCTTTTTAACCTTTTCCCCTCTGGGTTTATAAATTTCAAATACCATATTTCACAACCTCCATATTCTTGGTTATTTTTTACATATGCAAAATTATACTACTATAACAGCTAATTTATCAATACTTTTTTATTATAGCTCGGTTGTTACCCCCCTTTTCTTAATTATTATTCGACTTCTACAAATATTTATAATGTCCTCGGAGTTAAGATTAATTAATTTCCGACAAATTGTTCTATAATATTACATAAAAGCCTTTTGCCTATACTACTAAAGGAATTGATAATTATGCCTAAAATTATTTTCCATAAAGAAAACACAGCCATTATAAAACTATCGGCTTCAGATCCCAGATTAGGAGATTTAATGAATCTGGTTGGTGCCTGCACGCTAACCCTCAGGAAAGATTACTTTTCTTCACTGCTGAGGGCGATCACCGGCCAGCAGCTTTCCGTTCAGGTTGCCAGGACAATCTGGAGCAGGATTACCCGGTTATGTGCTGATATTGAACCTCAGGCCATCCTGTCCCTGGCTGATGAGGATTTAAGAGGGGTTGGAATTTCCAAGCGGAAAGTTTTATACATGAAGCCAGCAGAGCCCTATCCTCCTGGCCAGGTAAGAGCCTTTATTAGTTTATCCGATATTCGGTGGCTTTACCCATTTACACAAAACATGGTACACTCCCGTTGTACTTGTTCTTAACAATTTTCACGTCTTTAACTCTAGCTTATGTCTACATATATTGCTTGTTCGCTCTCATCATACCTTCCAATAAACTTGCCCTTCTTATCAATGCCGAAATGGTTGAAGAAACCTCTTGCGAATACCTTTGTTTTCTTTAATGTTTGCCCTTCATCCGAAGCCTTGATTCTTATAGTGTTGGTATCCTTATCATAAGCTAATTCAATTTTTTGTGCCTGCAGTTTTTCACACACATGTTTGTTGAGCACAATTGCATTCTTTGATAATGAAACAATGAATTCCTTTTTTAACCTTTTTCTCTCTAGGTTTGTAAATTTCAAATGCCATTCTGCCATACCTCCATATTCTTGGCTGTTTTTTTTAGGGTATGTAAAATTATACTACTATAATAGCCAAATTATCAATCTTTATTTGTTAAACTTAATAAAATTAAGAATTACAGCAAATAATCATTAACTTTACTTATAACATCCCTCTTTTTACTTGTTTAACCAAACGGCTTATTTCCGTAGCTGACAAAGGCAATAATTTCAATTCCACTATATTTGTTATATTCCTTTAATTATCTTTTTCAAAAGGTTTTGTCGGAAAATGGAAAACCCTCCCGGAGGAGGGCTGAGAGAAGAGATATTTCAGTCTGGTATTAGCATACCCTGGTCACTAGGCGCAATGCATACCGCTGGGTACTTTCATTTATGTGGATAAGTAACATTTTGAAAGCCTTAGCAAAGTAAAATCACAACGGTAGTTGTAGCGCAGTGGCTTGCACGGCGAAGTAATTTTAAGAGTACTCTCCGTTAAAAAATTCTAACACCACACTTTTTTTACCGGCTGTACTATTTTTTACTTCTCGTTTATTTTACCATTTCCCGCTTTTAATTGGAACGCTTTCCTAAAGGGGGGAAATCCCACCAAATAAAAGGAGTTCAACTAAAAACGTTGAATAAAGGATAAAACGGGAGGAAAAACAACTCCATGAGAGAGTTGGTTTTCCTAGTTTAATTCCTAAATGAAGGGGTTGAATTCAATGATAGGTAAAAAAGTAACCCGGCTCGTATTAATGAAGAGTATGCCAAAAACACCTTTTTCAAAGGTAGAATTTAGATAATCTCAAAAGGAAACAAGAAGGGATTTACCGAAAACTACCGAATCAAGGATGAAAGTGGTAATAATACGACCGCCCAAGAAGGGTGGTCGTTGTGGTTTTGGGGCGTTTCGACAAATGGCGACATTTCATGACCATCTTATGAGCCTGTCTATTTATTGCATTTTAAACACCATTTTATTTATTTGGAATTGCCATTTTGTATTCTTAGATAATGACAAAGAAACACTAGCCAATAGCTTCATTATCCGGAAGCAATAAGCAAAGCAGTGGTCGAACAATTGTTAAAAAATTGGTATCTTTGGAGGCCCCGATGATAGCTATAGTCAGGAGTACTGTCCTGTACGGCCTGGAAGGCCAAGTTGTGGAGGTTGAAGTTGATGTTTCCAAGGGTTTGCCTGGCTTTGACATAGTAGGGCTGCCGGACGCAACAGTGCGGGAATCGAAGGACCGTGTCCGCGCCGCTATAAAGAATTCCGGCCTCGAATTTCCCGTTAAGCGGGTTACTGTTAACCTTGCCCCCGCCGACCTAAAAAAAGAAGGTCCGATCTACGACCTGCCAATAGCCGTGGGAATTTTAGCGGCCACCGAACAGCTGCCACCGGAGCGGTGCGGTCATTTTGTGTATATCGGCGAGCTTTCCCTCAATGGGGCCCTGCGGGCGGTAACAGGCGCCCTGCCAAATGTGCTGGCAGCCAGGGAGTCCTCTTTAAGTGAGGTTGTAGTACCGGCGGAAAACGCATCCGAGGCTGCTGTCGTTGAGGGAATGAATATTTTCCCCGCGGGCAGCCTTGCTGAGCTGGCCGGTTTTCTGCGGGGTGAAATTGAAATAAACCCCTGTCAGGTTGATCTGACAGAACTTATGAAAAGCAGCAGGGTCAGTGAACTGGATTTTTCGGATGTTAAAGGGCAGCAGTCTGCCAAGCGGGCGCTTGAAGTTGCGGCTGCCGGAGCCCACAACCTGATCATGGTGGGCAGCCCGGGTTCGGGCAAAACCATGCTGGCGCGCCGCCTGCCGGGTATACTGCCGGAGATGACCTTTGAGGAATCCATAGAGGTGACTAAGATTTACAGTCTGGCCGGATTGCTCAAGCCGGGACTGCCTCTGATTACCAACAGGCCGTTCCGGTCACCGCACCACACCGCTTCCACCATAGGACTGGTCGGCGGGGGCAGGATACCCCGCCCCGGTGAAATCAGCCTGGCCCACCAGGGGATATTGTTTATGGACGAGATGACCGAGTTTCAAAAAGACGCCCTGGAAGCTCTGCGGCAGCCCCTTGAAGACGGGGTGGTGACCATTTCCAGGGTTAGTGCCTCCTTAACCTACCCGGCCAGGCTGATGCTGGTCGGCGCGCTGAACCCATGCCCCTGCGGCTACTATGGCGACCCTGTGCGCGAGTGCTCATGCACTCCTAACCAGGCGCAACGGTATATCACGCGCCTGTCTGGCCCGCTGCTGGACCGGATTGACATAAGCATTGAAGTGCCCAGGCTGCTATACGAGGAAATCTCCGCCGCCGAAAAGCCGGAAAACTCCCAGACCATTAAAAACAGGGTCGAGGCCGCCAGGGAGCGCCAGCGGGCCAGGTTTCGCCAGCAAACGGAAGAAGGCGGCAGCCGCCAGCCGCCTGCCTGTAATGCCCAGATGGGGCCAAAGGAAATCAGGCGGTATGCCGCTATGACAAAAGCAGCCCGCAGTCTTTTTAAAGACGCCTTTGGCAGGCTTTCCCTGAGCGCCAGATCACATGACAAGATTTTAAAGGTAGCGCTTACCATTGCAGACCTGGAAGGCTCCGAGCTAATAGCTGAACACCACCTGGCGGAGGCTATGCAGTATCGTTCCCTTGACAGAAGCTTATTACTTTAGGTTGATTATGACAGGTGCCCTCTGTTTTTTTGATTCAGATGCTAAAACAACCTTTTCCACCAGGGCCTGTGGTCTTGTTTTTCTCCTTCATTCTCAGCGTCCGCCTGATCAAATTTTCTTTCAAAAAGCTGCAGGTAGCTTTCTCTGACACTCTGGAAAGGATCTTTGGACGGTGGCCTGTCCCCCGCTCTGACGGGAGGTTCCATTTTTTTATCATATATTTCCCTGATCTGACGGACGGGATCCTGCTGTGCTTCTTCCGAAAGGCTTACCACGAAAAGGCCTTGCTCGACCCCATGTTCCTCTTTTGCATCCAGAATTTCATCATAAGTCTTCCGGATATGCTGAACGGAATCTTTCTCCATGGCCTCATCAAGGGCATCTCTGAACAAAGCCCATATACTTTTCTTCGGCCCTTTTTTATTTATGCTGCCTTCCTTCATGTATTTACACCTTTCCGGACGAAGGTTAATTCATGAACTGCCGCTGCTATTGAACTTCTTGATCAACTTATAAAATCCTGCCGCATGAATTTGTCGAACATTTATTCTGTTTTCAATCTATCCGATGTAAAATTCAAGGCAAATTTTCACCCGGGGTTTGGCAGCTTATAAAAGGTCCAGGCAAAACAAAAAGACCGGGCTATGCTAAAACTGGTAAAGGACTTATCAGCCTACCCGGCCATGTGTCAAACAGGAAACGCCACTTTGCTTTTATCTGAAAACTAAATTATTCTTTCTTAATCCCAGCTTTTTCAGCGATCCTGTCCAGCCCGACAAACAACACCCAGTCCAATGAATTCTCATCCGCATCCTTTAATTTTGCAATATGCTGGTCTGGCTCAACCAGAATGCCGCGTAATGACAGGTTCTTGATCGCCGCAATGCCCTGCTCGATTTTCCAGGGCTCTTTTTCAATAAGCTTGGCCATTGGCTCTATCACTCCCTGCATGTTTTTAGCCACGTCATTCACGAAGTCTTCCCAGGTCCTGCCGTGCATTTGAAAATAGCCTACCGGGTCTGTGTGGTCGGTCTCTCCCCATTGTTCGCTTACCCAGGCATGGCTGTTCAGTTGATTCATACTAGAAGGTTCCCACTGGTATTTCCGGCAAAGCATTGACGCCAGCCATACCCCACGTTTCCACACTTCCTGAAATTTTTCGGGATCGGTAAAATGACACAGTTCCACAGATAAAAACCTTCTGTTTGCAGTAGGCCCGGCATGCCACGCAACTTCATCCTCAGGTATTATTTGGACAATGGCGCTGTAATCAACAAAAAAGTGCGCGGAAGCTTCCCTATAAGCATTATGGAAATAAGCGCTTTCATTATTGCTTGTAGCTCCCGGCGTAGCCGTTTCGTGAACAGTTAAGCCCTGCGGGACCAGTTCTGTTCCTGGACGGTTATACTCTCTGCCCAACTGCAAAAAGTCCTGTATTATTTCATACTCCTGCATTTACACTCCTCCCTTCGTTTTTTCTTAGTGAAAATAACCAGACGATATAACAGTAAAATTTTACATATTTTGCATTTATCCTGCCAGAGAAATCCAATACTATAAATATTTTTGCAATATTGAGATGCGGTGGAAATATCATTTAAAGGGATTGGTTTTCCAACTGTTGAATATTAACGGTATCGTTAGGGCACGGGGTGATGAGTTTTGTCTGATATTACTGTGGTAATTGACGGTATGACCGGCGTAGGTAAAACATCTTTTTTAAAAATCATTGCCGCCAGGCTTAACCTGGTTCCATATGAGGAAATCTTCAGGGATGAAAACGACCTTTTGGGAAAATTCTTTACCGAGGGAAAAGAATGGTGCTTCCCCATGCAGATCAGTTTTCTCAACAACAGGTTTGTCCAATATAAAGAAGCGCTAAAACTCGGCAAAGTGATTATGGACAGGTCCATTTACTCCGATCCCATCTTTGCGTCGTTCTATTATAAGTCCGGTGATTTCAAACCTGAGGAATACTATGTCTACAAATCACTTTTCAATAACCTGATAGAATCGTTAAAGCCGCCTTCCATCGTAATCTATCTTAATGTTTCGGCTGAAGAGGCCATGCGGAGAATCAAAAAAAGAGGCAGGCCCGACGAACTCATGGTTGCTGAAAGTTACTGGCGGGCCCTGCATCAGGAATACAGCGACTATTACCAGAACTACAGGCTTTCCCCCCTCCTGACTATTGATGTGGACAGCCTGGATTTCGTTAATAATTTAAAAGATCAGGAATTCATTGTCAGTACGGTTCTTAACGCCATCAACCTATAAATCTCAAAAATAATAAATTGCTCCCGCCAAGAGAGCAATTTACTAAGAAAATTTCTATAATAGTATCTTAACCGGTCAAGCCGGTTTATTTTATCCTATCAACCCAACTGGTCGATCAACCTGAAGTGCTGGTCCACCAGTTCCTTCAGCTTACGCCGCAGCTGGTCCAATATGCTCGGCTCACCAGTTTGATTGATTTTTTCTTTAACCTGATTAATATCATTTATGGTGTTTTCCATGGCCTCCAACAATTCATCCCTGTTCATCACCGCACATACCCCCTTTTAGTTTTTTCAATATATACAAGGTAAAACATAAATCTTACGGTTTTATTACCACATTATTAACAATCATAAAAAATTAATTAATTGTAGGTGCGAGTTTATTCGCACAATACTACCACCTCTTATTTTGCCTGTCTGGTTTTCAGCATATGGCGCCCGGTTTCAGGAAAAATCTTATACTTGTCATTAAGCCTGATGAACCAGGCGGCAGACTGGCCCTGAAATAAAAAAGCGAGCGAAACCATAAAAGCCGCGGTAACACCAAAAGACGCTGCCGCCAGGCCGATTGAAATCGCCAGGTTGCGCAGGACAGTGCCGAAAACAAGGGTGACCGAGTCCTTCCTGTTGAAAAAAAGTCTGCCTGCTTTTATGGAAATAAAATAATTAACAAAGTAAAAAACCACCCAGACCAGCAGCGAGCTGAGCAGCAGGCCAGGCTGTGAAACAATCAGGCGGGCGTTGGTGCTGATACCGGTAAAAAGCATGTACACCATTCCCCAGGCGGTAACCGCCGGCAGCCAGGGCTTGACCGACTTTTCAAACTGCTCCTGGGAGTATTTCTTCAGTAAAAGATGATAAGTGAAGACCCCCAGGAAGAGCGGCAGGAACACCACTATGGAGATGTTCTTCAGCACAGCCAGCAGATCTATATGGATATAGCCGCCGACCATTACCAGAAGGTACCAGGGCGCCAGCAGCGAGCCGGCGACAAGGCTGAGCACGGTGAGTTTGACAGCGGCCGGCACATTCCCCTTGCCGAAATGAGTGAAAGCTATCGTCATGTTGGAGGTGGGCAGCAGGGAGGCAATGGCCAGGCCGGCGAAAAGCTGCGGGTCACCCAGCAAAAAAAGCACACCCAGGATGTAAGCCAGCGCGGGGACCAGAACAAAGTTGATCACTGACGCGGCAAGCAGCAGCCTGGTGTGGCTCAGGTCCACTATTTCCTTGATCTTAAACCCGATCATGGTGGGGTAGATCATCAGCACTGTGGCTGTCAGCAAATAGTTTTTCAGCACGCCGGTATCCCAAAACAGCCCTGCTATAAACCCCACCGTCAGCACCAGAGGAATGGTCAGTGTTATGTTGCGGGACGGGAGGAAAAAAAGATTAATTTTTTTCAACTGCAATCTCCTCGTATAGAATTTATTCTAATGATTATACGGTTAGCTCAGTGTAAAGATAAAACAAATTGACAGGATTTTTAAGGACAAAGAGAATACAGGAGTCAGAATACAGGAGTCAGGAGACTGAATATATAAGATCTTTTTTATTTCTGATTTTAGACTTTTGACTTTAAACTTCTGACTACTGAATTCTGAATTCTGAATTCCTTAAACTATTATCCTGTAAATCCTGTCAATTTGTTTCATTGGCAAAAGACTTGCAAGGCAACCCAAGTATGTTACTGAGAAAAGGAATAATCATATTTATTTTTAAAAAGCGTTTTCTATATGTTCCAGCCGTTTAACCCTGTCATCAAGGTCAAATTCCACGGCAATGACATCAAAACGGCAGTCGCTGCCGGTCTTCCTTTCGGCTTTGAGGTAATACCAGGCCAACTGCCTTAGCCTGGATTGCTTGCGTTTGGTTATGCTCTCCTCGGCCAGCCCAAACCCTTCGCTGCTCTTTGAGCGCACCTCGACAAACACCAGATACTCGCCTTCCTGCGCCACTATGTCTATTTCGCCCAGGCTGCAGCTGTAATTCCTGCAAAGGATACGGTACCCGTTCTTTTTCAAATACTGGCAGGCGGCCTCTTCTCCTTTTGAGCCCAACTGCTTTCTGCGTATCGTCATAGGTTCAGACACTCCTGTACGGGCTTGTACCCAGCCCGGTGGATCGGGCACGGGCCAAATTCGGCAAGTGCCGCGAGGTGCTCCGGTGTACCGTAGCCTTTATGGCGGTTAAAGCCATACTGCGGGTAAAGCTCGTGGTAGGAGTCCATCAGGCTGTCCCTGGTTACTTTGGCAATGATTGAAGCGGCGGCGATGGAGGCGCTCAGGCCGTCTCCCTCAATTATGGGCGTCTGAGGGCATTCGAGCAGGTCAATTTTAAAACCGTCCACCAGCACATGGGCAGGTTTAAGTTCCAGCCCCAAAACTGCCTTGAGCATGGCTTTCAGGCCGGCCCGGTGGATGTTTTCCTCAAAAATCTCCTCCACTGAAGAGATCCCCACCGACCAGGCCAGAGCTGTCTTTTTGATCTGCCCGGCCAGGACCTCACGCTTGGCGGCGGTTAGTTTTTTTGAGTCATTCAAGTCGGTGAGAAAGGTACCGTCAGGCAGGATTACGGCAGCGGCCACCACCGGACCGGCCAGTGGCCCGCGCCCGGCTTCATCAACCCCCGCCACGGGGTGAATGCCCCTGGCTTTCAAATCATTCTCATACAACAGCATCCTGGCCAGGCGTTGTTTTTCCGCTTCCGCCGCGCTTCTGGCCCGCATTAATTTCCTGTATATATCCCGCACACCTGATCTGGAGTCACTCAGCAGGGCTGCAAGCAGGTCCTCACTTACTTCTGCCGGACTGCCCGCTATCCTCTTGATCTCATTAACAGTTAAGTTTGACAGGTCCAATTGACAACCTCCTAACACTGTTACATTATGTTTTTGTTGCCAAGGACAATTTTACCTGCCGTGAAAAAATATTTTATGGTTTTATATAATATTTGGCACTTTTTGTAGGTTTAGATTTGAGAGGATAAATAAATTAATTGACAAGCATTTTTTCGCTTGTTATATTCTTGGCAGACCATAAGTGAAAAAGCATCTGGGAATTATACTCTATAACGAAAGCAGGCGGTTATATGCTGGACCAATCTCTTCAGAAAGTACTGGTGGACTTTAATCAGGAATTTTTAAAGGTTGAAGTGCCGGAGGGCGCCATAACTTTTGCATCCCCTGCCCCTGAAGCATTACAATCGGGCATGATCGCATCGACCCCTTTGCTTAACATCTGCCCGCCCCAGGTAAAAGCCGGCGATTTTTTTGTTACCCTGCATCAAGTTGCCGGAGTAATTAAAAAATTCATGCCGGATTTGGCCGGGGAACTGGAGCAAATTGAAGCCGCCCTGCCTGCCCAGCCTGAACAGCAGGAGTTGTTTGTGGCCGCGGCTTTTAAGCCGGGTACCGACTTGCTATCATTACTGAAGCAAGACCTTCCGGCGGAAACCTTTGGTTTCTTACTCAATCACACTGTTAAGCCGTTCATGCTGCAATATGCCCTGAAGGCGCAATCACTCTATGACCTTGAGCAGTGGCTGCAGGGAAACTGCCCGGTTTGCGGCGGCAAACCCACCCTGTCCCTGTTGGAAAAAGGGACCGGCAAACGTCAGCTTTTCTGCGGTTTATGTGAGATTAAATGGCGTTTTCACCGCCTTGGCTGCCCGTACTGCACAAACAATGAGTCCCAGTTTTTTACGGTCGAAGGGATGGAAAAGTACCGCGTTTATTTTTGTGAAAAATGCCGCGGTTATATCAAAACCGTCGATGAAAATAAAGCAGGCGGTGAACCTTTGAACCTGCTTTGGGAGGATATCAATACAGTGCAGTTGGATGTCCTGGCCATGCGTGAAGGTTATTTCAACCAGCAGGTTGACGAACCGGCGCCGGAACATGAAAAATAATGTTCACCTGCAGGAGTTTTGCTCGCTTCTGTCAAAAAATGTACTATTAAATTATGAAAGGGGTGTAAATAGCTCATGCCGCATATTGGAGCGCCTGAATTAGTTATAATTGTAATACTGGCCTTGATTATTTTTGGCCCCGGCAAACTACCCGAACTGGGGAAAGCTGTAGGCAAAACGATCAGGGAATTTCGCCGTTCCTCCTCGGAAATAATGGATGAAGTAGAGTCAAGCGCAACTAAAGATAAAAAAGAAGAACAACTAATCGAAGCGGCGAAAGGCTAAGCCTTTTGCTCATAGAGAGGGTAAAAAATGTCTAAGAAAACCGACGAAATGTCTGTGATGGAACATCTTGAAGATTTGCGTCGGGTTTTAATCGTGTCTATTATCAGCACCATAGTGCTCGCTGTGGCTGCTTATTTCTTCAGTGACCAGATTTTGGCCACCCTGATGGAACCACTGACCAAACTCGGTCAAAAAGTGTTTTTCACAGGCGTTACTGAAGCAATTTTTGTTAAAATCAAGCTCTCGTTTTTTGCGGGATTTTTAGCTGCGCTGCCGATCATTTTGTGGCAGGTCTGGAGCTTTATTATTCCTGCGCTGAAAAAAAATGAGAGGTTTGCTTTTACTTTCTTTGTTTTGATTTCGTTTCTCTGCTTCATAGGCGGAGTGGCTTTCGGGTTTTTCGGCGTGTACCGCTACGGCGTCACGTTCCTGCTGCAGTTTGCCGGTCCTACCCTGGCGCCGATGCTGACAATTGACAAATACATCTCTTTCACCATTTCGTTTCTCCTGCCTTTCGGCATTGTTTTTGAATTTCCGTTGATTAGTTATTTCCTGGCGAAACTGGAGATAGTCAGCTACGCGTTCTTTGCCAGAAACAGGCGCTACGCCATTCTGGCGGTAGTGGTTATCGCCGCTGTGATTACCCCTACCCCTGACATCATAACCTGTTTGATCGTCAGCGGCCCCATGTACCTGCTTTTTGAAGCAAGCGTGCTGGTGGTGCGGATTGTTGAGCGGGGCATAGCCCGCAGGAAACGCCGGGAGCAAGAAGCCGAAATGGCTAACGCCCAAACGCTTTAGCCTTTCATGTTACATGGGAAGAGGTCGGGTTTGTGAAGCATAAAATCAACAGGCGTGATTTTTTTAAAATATTGGGTTTGAGCACAACCGGAAAAACCTTTTTGGAAGAGGTTAGGGCAGCTCCGGCTATAGTCACCCCGCCGGAAAACAAGCCTGCTTTTGTGCTCGGCCCGGTGAAGTTAAATAAAGCTACCGAATATATTACCATCTGTGATGATTGCGCCTGCGGCTGCAAACTAATTGTGTACTCCGAAGGCAGCCGTGTCATCCAGGTTGAGAGATTTGCCGACAGTCAAGACAACGAATTATTATGCTGTAGAAATAAGGACATGAACAAAATAGATAATAATAATTAGAACCGCCTCATAATAACAAAACCGGTTCATAGCTTAAATTGCATCTACTTTCAACAACACCCTGTAAATATTTAAAATTTCTTTATAAAACAAAGAAATTTTTATTTTTATTTGCAGGTAAAAAAAATAATTATACAGAATTAAATTAGATAACTTGTAGGCTACTCATATAATTAATTTACGGCTTTATTACCTTTATTAAATTTTAAAAAATGATGTAGCCGAAGGATTAAAGTTTTTAAAGAAAAGAAAGGAGGCAAGCCACAAGAGTATTTACAGAGGAGAGGGTAAAAATATTTTTCCCAGCAATCTAAGTTAAACATCTCCGAACCTGGCGATCTAAGGCTTAAAGCTATGATTTCCAGGTCGTTAGGGTATATAGGGAAACCGGTATGCCTCCCGGACTTGGAAAGGAGATAAAACGAGATGACTGAGAGTGCGCACTTTTATGTCAAAGGAGGTCAGGTTTGTGAAGCAAAAAATCAGTCGTCGCGATTTTTTGAAATTTTTGGGTCTGGGCACTGCCGGAACAGCTTTGCTGGAAGGCGCAACCGCTATACCCGCGTTTGCCAGCACAGCTGAAGACAAGCTCCCCACTTTTGATTTAGGGCCCCTGAAGATTAAAAAAGCCAAAGAAACCGCTTCAGTCTGCGCCTTTTGCGGCTGCGGCTGCGGTCTTATTGTCTATTCCGAAGGTGACAGGGTTATTCACATCGAAGGTGACCCGGATAATCCCAACAATGAGGGTTCCATGTGCTCCAAAGGTATTGCACTCGGCGACGCCAATACCATCGTTGACAAAAACCGCAAGAGAGTTGTCAACAACCGGCGGATTATGGATGTGCTTTACCGCGCTCCCGGCAGCAATAAATGGGAGAAGAAAGACTGGGATTGGGCCCTTGCAGAAATCGCGAAAAGAGTTAAGAAAACTCGTGACGAAACCTTTGAAGAAAAAGACGAAAAAGGCGTCACGGTTAACCGTACACAGGCCATCTGCCACATCGGCAGCGCGTCCTGTGACAATGAGGAAAACTATCTCTTCCAAAAAATGCAGCGTGCCATGGGGGTCATTAATATCGACCACCACGCCCGCCTCTGACACTCCTCCACTGTGGCCGGTCTTGGCCAAACGTTCGGCAGGGGTGTTATGACCAACAGTTTTACTGATTATAAAAACGGTGACGTGTTCCTGGTTATCGGGGCCAACCCCGCGGAAAACCACCCGCAGGTTATGCGCCATATGGGAATCGCCATGGCTACCAGAGGCGCCAAGCTGATTGTCGCCGATCCCAGGTTTACCAAAACGGCAGCCAAGGCTGATATCTACGCTACTCTTCGCCCCGGCACCGACATAGCTTTCCTTTACGGCATCATGAACTACGCTATTCAGAACGGCCTGTATTTTTATGATTACGTCCTTAACTATACCAACGCTTCCTTCCTGGTAAACCCGGAATATGGTTTCAGCGACGGTTTGTTTACCGGGTTTGCCGACGGCAAGTACGACACAAAAACATGGGCATACCAGATGAACGGGGATGCTATAGCAAAAGACCCGACCCTGCAGGATCCACGGTGCGTGTTCCAGATCCTGAAAAAGCATGTATCCCGTTATGATATCAAAACAGTATGCAAGATTACCGGCACACCAGAAGATGTGTTTAAGAAAGTATGTGACCTGTACTGCTCCACCGGCAAGCCGGACAAAGCCGGCAACCTGATTTACGCCATGGGCATCACCCAGAGCTCGCACGGCAGCCAGAACGTCCGGGCCACAGCCATGCTGCAGCTGCTGCTGGGCAACATCGGCATCGCCGGGGGCGGTGTCAACGCCCAGCGGGGCGA
>ENA-UOYA01001704-UOYA01001704.1-activated-sludge-metagenome-genome-assembly--contig:-NODE-1704-length-22577-cov-59.814359_pt1 | contig 22577 bp, 22 predicted proteins | sample MGYA00238163_ERZ764804 | MGnify/ENA primary metagenome ERZ764804 (study PRJEB28919, sample SAMN05720223) | activated sludge metagenome | isolation source: Anaerobic digester | place: Hong Kong... | reverse complement strand
GTGCTTTCACATCTAAGGTTTCAAAGAATATATCTGACATATTCCTATCATAATGCTGGCCCGAATTGACTAGAATTTCATCAATCCCAGCTTTCTTTAGCTCCTTGCAAATTATTGCTTCCTTTATTATTTGTGGACGTGCACCAACTAAACTGATTATTTTCATTAAGTCGACTCTCCCAACTAAGCAAAATTATGATGATAGTTGACGAAAATATTTTAGACTTATGTGTGTTTCCTGCTCGGCCTTATTGTTAGTTTCCGCAGTTCTTTCAAAATATTTAAAAAATCATTTTTGTAAAGATATATAACTATCAACAAAACAATCAGTGAAGAAATGCTTCGAATCACGTGAGCATTAGAGAATGTTTAAACCATTCCGCCACCTATAGAGGTGGGGGATTTCGAAAGAAGTTTGGTCAAACGACCCTTATTCTCTCAGGCTGGTCTAAGCAGCCTCTAGCCTGTAGGACTCTTAAGTCCACCAGGTTACTTTTGCGAAGTATGTTCAGCGCACCGTTGCAATCAGCGTTTATTATTGTACCTTGATAGGTTCTGTATTGACCCCTAGATATGCGCTTGCCACTAAAGTTGTATTCTTGTGGATTATCTGCGTTGTAAACAGGAAGGGTATCATTTGCAAAGAAATCTGCTTGTGAAGTGTAGCTTTCTTCCTGTTCTACGTAGTTGATTCCATAGCGCTCGCAGAGTGATTTGATTTTAACTCGCAAATTGCCATGAGGAATCTGTGCAAAGTTTTGATTGTTGCAGCTACCAATGTTATTGTTGCGCTTCCAATCAAGGAGTTTGTAATTTTCACTATCTTTCAATGCATGGTAGGCAGATTCGTACCGCAAGTATTTCTTCTCAGTAAAGTAGTACTGACGGATGGCATACAGGGTTGCATTATACAAATTTTTCGATAGTCTGCATAGTGTTTTCAAAGCAACGTACTCTTGCTTGGTTAGATGCCTAACTTGGTTCTTTTGATTGCGGTACACATCATCACCTCGCTGTAGTAAAATTATATCATAGTTTCGCTATTATCTAAGATATTAGTAAGAAGAAAGGAGAGAAGGTGATTCCTCTCCAACTTTCAGAAGTTGGAGTCTCCTCGCCGATTAATGATGAAAAGCAGCAGTTATACAAAAAAGTGTAGTTATCATGTCAAAAGTGGGAAAGAAAGGCAGCTCCACAATGTAGTGGTCAGAGTCGTAAAAAATGATATCAACGTGTTGATCAATATTCCAAGGAAAAAGTATTTTGTGATAAGTGAAAATCTATCCATTGTTTTTTCTCCTGATCAAGTGCAACGTTTAAAATAATTCTTGGAAAGTTAATGTGTTTGAGAATAGTACCGCGAAATTGTTTTTGCTAAAAGCTTTGGAGGAAAGAATATAAACATTATCTTTAACATGAAATCTCGAAATGTCTTTGTCCCGGTACCTCTTGCAGATTTTATAAATTCTCTTACTATTTTGTCCATGCTTATGTTAGGATTTACAGAGAAAATATTCGTCAGCGTCCATCTGAAGTACATGTTTCTGTGTTTTTTGTATAATCGTTCCAAGGTTTTGTCATTTCCACTCGTTTTCAAAAACTCTTCCATTCGTTTAAAAGCCCAGTATATATGGTTAAGTACCTCTTTATAATCATTGCTGTTGTGCGAGACAGAGGTTGCACGATCTACATAAAAACTGAGTACTTCTGGCACAAAAATGATTTTTTTTGAAGACAAAAGAGCTTTAAGCACAAACTCTCTGTCTTCGCATCTTTTACACCCTGGTGTAAACATAATGTTTTTCTCCATTAGCATCTCTCTCTTATACATCGCGTTTCCGATCCAGATATCTATATTGAATTTCATATATTCTTCAGCAACATATCTTCCAGAAGTAACTTCCAGACTTAATTGTTGCAAAATCTTTGGGTTATAAACTTCGTCAAATGATGTTATAACTTTACCATCCGAGGAAACACGATCATATTTGCAAAATACCATATCGCAGTTGCACTTTTTTGCGTTTACGTACAATTTTTCTGCAAAGGTCTGGTCCACATAATCATCGGCATCAAGAAAACAAATATAGTTCCCCCGGGATTCATTGATACCAACGTTTCTTGCTACACTAACACCCTTATTTTCTTGTGAGATGATTTTCCAGATGAGATCACTATTTGACAATACGTCAGTTGCGACCTTTGTCGTATCGTCACTCGAGCCATCATCTACTACTATGACTTCCAAAGGCCTAAGCGTTTGTTTTTTCAAAGATTCCAAAGATACAGCAATATAGCTTGCCATATTGTATGCAGGCATTATAACAGATACAAATGGTATCAAATTTGACACCTCCATCAATGATACATACGAGTTATTCCCTCATAAATCTGCAACTCTTCCCTAACGATGTTGTCCCATTCAAATATTCTCACTCTTTTCATTAAATAATCCTCATCATACATAACATTTAAACAAGAACATACCTTTTCAGCAAACCTTTTTTCAAACTCTGGACCATCCTCGACAACGTAATCTTCGGATCCAATTGCCTCAGGTATGCCACCATTGCTGCTCCCAACGACGCACGTTCCACATGCTTGTGCTTCGATTGCTACCGCTCCGAAACCTTCATTCCTGCTTGGCAGTATCATAACATCCATTGCGTTCATGTACAGCGCAACTTGCTTCTGTTCGACTCTACCAGTAAATAAGATTTGCAAATCTTTTGTTTCTTGTTGTATTTTCTCCTTCAAATGGCCATCACCAACAACGATGAAGTAAACGTTCGGAAAAATTTTTTGAATTAACTGAAATATTTCTCCGAGCTTGTCGGCTCTCTTCGTTTCTATTAAGTTACCAACAAAACCAACATACTTGTATCCTTCCTTGTATATCTCGAACTTTTTCCTCACTTCGACCTTGTTCATTGGCTTGAATATCTCCGGGTCGTACCCATTTGGTATGACAACTGAATTTTTCCCACTGTATCCAAAAGACTTTGCCTTCTGAAGTATAGCATTACTCACGAAAATGACTTTTGCAGCTTTCTCGAGTGTTTCTATGTATTCTCTTCTCTTTGGCATAACATCGTTTACGTCCCCACCATGTAGAGTAACCACGTATGGTTTTCCGTACCTTTCTGCCAACAACCTCGCAATTTCACCAGCAGGTATGGCATACATTCCGTGAGCATGGATTACATCGAAATCATCAATATTCACAACTCTGCTTATTTTATCAGCAAATTTAGCTACGATGCTCTTGTAACCATTTGGATTTAGAAGTTGAACCGCTGTACCTATTAATCCTCTTCGAAGCAGCACGTACTTGAACTTTACTCCATCGTAGCTGTCCATGAGTCGTGATTTCGTATTTTTTGTAATTTTCCTGATCAAGGATACAATAGAGCTATCTGCAAAATCAAACGATACAGCTGTATAGTCCACACCAAATTTCTCATATTGTTGTAGTCTTCTGACTATAAAAATCCCTCTGCTTGGATTATCTTCCCTGGGAATAGAGGTAGGTATTACCAAGACATTCAACCGATCACCACCACTTCATTTTGCAAGTGTTTTTACTGCTGCTACTCTTGCTCGGTTACCTCCTCATGATTTTTGGAGAATAATTAAGGGAGTCCCATTTTTTCACAACTACAACCATATTTATTACTCCTTTTTCACAACCTATTTCTCTTGAATGCTCATCATATTCGTTCGGTGTCTTGTATCCTAATCTTCCATGTGACCTCATCTCTTGGTAAAAAGAGAAATTTATACTTCTGTCGCTTTTAAGATGAATTTTATCACTCTCTTACTTTTCATCCAAATGCTTCATGGGGTGAATATGATACTCAACTCTGCTTAGATTGTTCTCCTCCCATAATTCTTCTCATAGAATTCCAAATATTCCCCTGATATTACTCTTCTCACCCATTCAACGTTGTTCAAGTACCATTCTATCGTCTTTTCTATCCCTTCATCGAATTTCGTCTCTGGTTCCCATCCCAACTCTTGCCTTATCTTGCTCGGGTCTATTCCGTACCTTCTGTCGTGCCCCAACCTATCTTTAACGTGCTTTATCAATCCTTCGTTTATCCCTTCATCTTTCGTCTTTTCTCTCAGCACTTCTATTATCTTTCCCACTATGTATATGTTCTCTTTCTCGTTGTGCCCACCTATGTTGTATACTTCCCCAACTCTTCCATTATCGTATACCATGTCTATCGCTTTGCAGTGGTCGGTTACGTACAGCCAATCTCTTATCTGTTTCCCATCTCCATACACTGGTAATTCTTTGTGGTTGAGTGCATTCCATATCATCAATGGTATCAATTTCTCTGGAAATTGATACGGGCCATAGTTGTTCGAGCATCTGGTTATGTTTATCGGCATGTTGTATGTGTCGTGGTATGCCTTCACTATCAAATCTGCACTCGCCTTACTCGCTGAGTATGGACTGTGTGGATCAAGTGGTGTGCTTTCTGTGAAGTATCCCTCTTTCCCAAGTGAGCCGTACACTTCATCTGTCGATACTTGCAAGAATTTCTTGCCTTCTTTCCATTTACCATCCACATACCAATGTTTCTTTGCCACATCGAGCAATGTCTGTGTACCTATCACGTTCGTTCTTAGAAATATCTGTGGGTCATATATGGACCTATCCACATGACTCTCCGCTGCAAAGTTTATCACTCCGTCTATATCGTATTCTTGGAATATGTATTCAACAAACTCACTATTGCATATATCACCTTTGATGAATCTGAATCTTTCTCTCTGCTCTTGCGTGAGATTTGAAAGGTTCTCAAGATTACCTGCATATGTGAGCTTATCTAATCCAATTATCTTTCTGTCTTTATGCTTTTCAAGATAGTAATAGACAAAATTGCTTCCTATGAATCCTACACAGCCTGTGACTAAGAGTGTCATCTCTCATCCCTCGCAATAGTCAAGATGTATTGACCATACTCAGTCTTGGCATATTCCTTGCCAAGTTCTATCAACTGTCCTTTACTGACCCACCCATTCCTGTATGCAATCTCTTCCAAGCATGCGATGTAAAGGCCTGTTCTTTGCTGCACCGTCCTCACAAAATCTGAAGCAGCTGCCAATCCATCGAACGTCCCTGTGTCAAGCCATGCAAATCCTCTGCCCAGTAATTCTACCTTCAACTTCCCTTCCTTGAGATATTCTCTATTCAAATCCGTTATCTCAAGTTCTCCCCTTGGAGATGGCTTCAAGCCCTTGGCTTTTTCAACAACTGTGTTATCGTAAAAGTACAACCCAGGAATGGCATAATTCGATTTTGGATTTTTCGGTTTTTCCTCTAAGCTCAGAACATTCCAATTCTCATCAAACTCAACAATACCAAATTCACTTGGATTATTGACGTAATAGCCAAATATGATAGCACCATCTTGAAGCTTAGCAGCCTCTTTCAATCTTGGTCCAAAGCCTTGGCCATAGAACACATTATCGCCAAGAATTAGACAAACTGTGTCATCACCAATGAAATCCTCTCCAACAATGAAGGCGTCTGCCAGCCCTCTCGGAGCATCCTGAACTTTGTATTTCAGCTGGATACCGAACTGGCTTCCATCATTGAGCAATCTCTTGTACAACTCAATATATTCAGGATTAGAAATGACAAGTATTTCCCTTATTCCAGCAAGCATGAGAACAGAAAGTGGATAATAAATCATTGGCTTGTCATATATTGGAAGAAGTTGCTTGCTTATCCCTTTCGTTATTGGATACAACCTTGTTCCACTTCCACCTGCAAGAATAATACCTTTCATTTGATCACTCTCCATGCTCTCTATCGTCCACTCTTTGTCCGGTCTTTAGATCTCTAATTTTCCTAGCAGGTATGCCAGCATATACCGAATATGGCTCCACATCGTTGAAAACAATACTGCCAGCACCTATTACTGAGCATCGACCTATTTTGACCCCGGGCATGATGGTAACATTAGCTCCTATCCAAACATTGTCTTCAACGAATATATCTCCCTGCTTTGTTAACTTCTCTTTAACATATTCAAGCGTATTAATTTCTGTCCCATTATTAGCACTAGAACAACATATAAATGTAACGTTTGGTGCAATGGAAACGTGTTTCCCTATGTGAACGCATACTCTATTATCATTTGGAACAACTTTCAAGCCAAGATTCGCGTAACTTTCTTCTTGCATTTCTACACCTATGTACTCAGAGTATTTCTTTCTAATCCTTGCATCTGGGTAATACATTGCAAGAAACTTTCCAAATCTTTTAGGCATTTCACCATCGAAACTTGCAAGAAAATCGAAAAATTCCTGATCAATTTTTTTCAGTTCATCTGTACCCAGTTCGTGATGATTCACGACCTATACCTCCTCCTGAACTCACCTATGAGATATACAAAATAGTCTAGGTCAACATCAGATAAAGATTGATTAACTGGCATAAAGAAAGCGTTTTCACCGTAAAACACGCTTGCTTCAACACCATTATCCTGAAAAAAGGTCTTTAAGGCATTCAAATCCAAGTCTTCTATCTTTGCAAAGAAAGCTCCTGGAACGTGCTTATCACCAAGTTTGAATCTTGCCTTGTATCCAAATTCCAGATCAAGTGCATTAGACAAATAAGAATAGTTATGTCTTCTTTTCTCGACTATCCACTTAAAATCGCGAATATTATGGGACAATACTTTCTCGATATATTCTCTTTTATCTGCCGTAATGACCTGTCTCAACTTTTCAGTTCTTGAAAAGAGGATTCCACCAAAATTTATAGGGAAAAATTTAGGCAAGCTGTATATTACAAAATCGCCTATTGTACTTACAGATTCCTCCTCATTTTGAGATGTAAAACAATGAGCGCAGTCCTCTATTATAGGGAGACTAAAATCCTTCAACTGAGATAGAGCCTCGTACGGAAAGCCAAATTCGTGAATTACAAGTATCACCTTCGTCATTTGTTCAATTTTCCTGGACCAATTGCATATCTTTTCAACTTCTTTTGTAACACAACTGCTAACATAGTGATTGCCTGACGTGGTGAGAATCGTTACAACGTCCTGCTTGTCTAAGTTATAGCTTTTCAGAGCAATACTTAGAGCTTCTCTTCCGGTGTTCGTAAACACAAAATTATTAGACGAAAATTTGTTTTCCAAGAAACTCTGTATGCTATTGTCATAATCTAAGGTAGCATTTTTCGTAATATCTCCTGTTCTAAATGGACTTATTCTATAACAAGGTTTTAAGAATCTATCACTCGAAAGATAAAAATTTCTCATTTTCACACCTCGAACTTCTCTTGGAATGGCTTTCAGAATTCCTTATAGTATTTCGGTAACAAAATACTGCCTCCGCCAAATTCATCCTTGAATTTGAACAAACTCTTATTAAGATATTGCCCTTGGTTTTCTGTGCTTGCGCCGAAGCTGAAATATCTGTAACCTTCATCAGCTGCGACCTTAATCAAATTATGAATAAGAAAGTGATTTGGGTTTTCATTGCTCAGCTGATAATTCAGGTCCAGATATTGCGTATGGAAAACGCGTTTGAATTTATAAACTAGACCAAATGCACCATATTCCCCATCAGTTCTGTACACTACATACGGCACTATATTATTTGGGAATCTTCTTATTAATTCACTTATTTCTTCGTATGAATGCGTCGCCCTCGCTCTATATTTGGATTCAAGATTGTTGTTTATATTTCTCCATATATGTTCTTCTACATGTTCTCCTCTCTGAAAAGTGTAATTGTTTTTAATCGTTGTCTTCCTGACATGGTTTCTCCGACTAGATGTATATAAAGAAAATATGTCATCTTCATCTTTTACATTTGACAAATCGATCACGTTTGCCAAAGCGGTGAATCCAAACTGATATCCCCTTTTAAGTAGTAGATACTCGAGCATTTGATTTGGTTGTGTCTGATAAATAAGCGGAGACAATTTTAATACGATATCGTGGTATTTGTTGTAGTAATACGAATCTACTAAATCAATGATGGTTTCCAACTCATTGACGTCTGTTCTATTTCTTACTATTATTCCAGCGAATGTAGTACCCGGATGCGATATAACAGTCTGATTGCTATCAGGTGTGGCAGCTGCCATTAAAACGCATCTTATGCTTCCAGAATCCTCGTCCTCGATGTATACCGAATCATCGAGAAATCTGCTATATGGATGGTAGGACAAATACCTCAAGCTATTTATGAATTCTCCATTAGTATTCTTATCGAGTATAAACTCGTCTATCTTTATACTTTTCTTATCATCAGCTTCAAGTAATTTATGAACCTTCAAATTCATTTTTGCTTCCCCCCTCATGAAAGATAACTGATTCACCTAAACCCGTTATATTTGTCTACATATATTAAATTCTCGAATTTGAAAAAGTTTTTAATAAAATATCTTTAAGGTCGTTTTTGTACATAAATACAATAAAGATTATCATGAAAAAATTCACTAGATACATATTACCTAATTGAAGTTGCAGTACTACAAAATCTAATATCACCAACAAGGCTGATAATACGAATCTAAACTTGACCTTGAGCAACCCCATCTTTTGATTTATTATTGCAACTATGATCACTGACATTGAGTATCCTATCAGGGTGGCTATTGAAGCTCCGACAATTCCAAGCCTTGGTATTAACAGAAAGTTTAGCACTACATTGCTCCCTGCACCAACTGCTAAACTCATTGTTGATAAATAACTCTTCTTGATAACCAAGAACTGATTCCCCGCCGTCTGAAAGAGCATAAGCAACAGTGGTGATAAAAATAAATATGGAAAAACTGTCGAACCCTTGACGTAATCGCCCTTGAAGAACAAGCTAAAAATCAAGTTGTTGAATGGGACTATTGCAAGAAACGCCATAAATGAAATTATTCCAAGATACTCAAAAACTCTCGAAACGAGATCCACTTGATCTTCATCTCTCATCGTTGAGAAAGCAAAGTACTGCCATCCTCCGGCAAATGCTGAATAAATGAGCTGGCTTATTTGTGCCAATCTTGCTCCTATTGAATATATCCCAAGCTGCGATGTGCCAAGCATATTTGTAATCATTATCCTATCGGTAGAATTATAGATCCAATAGATCAGAAATGTTGGAACAAGTGGCAATCCAATTTTGAATAGTTCTTTTGCTATTTTTTTATCAAATGTCCCGCTCAAAAAGAATTTCTTGTTCTGAAACCAGAAAAAAATAAGCATAACTGCTCCGGTGACTAAACTCGAATAAATTATCCCGTAGTATGAAAATCCAATAATTATTAACGGAATAGCTATGGCATAGGATAGTACTGATTGAAAAAGTCCAGAAAATACATATACTTTCCTCTTGTTTAATATTCTTGTTGGAGCTTGAATTATAGTTGTGTTTGCCGAAAATATCAATGATATACTAGAATAAATGACTATATCCCTATATTGTGAAGTATCAAAAAAAAGCTTTGAGAAGAATGAATTAAAAATAAGTAAAACCAAGGAGATAATAGTTGATGACGCTAGTACAATTCTTGCTGTTGTGGTTGTTACGTTGTACTTATATTGTTCATCATCCTTTTCAAAAAACTCTCTAAACATCGCGTCGTACAATCCTAAGATGGCCAACGGAGTTGCAAATCCTACTATAACATTGAACATTTCAGAAACTCCAAATGATGAGGTATCTGGAAGCAATCTTGTCATAACTGGTAATAAGAATAAGGACAAAACCTTATTTAGAACGGTTATAAACCCATAGATAAAGAAATTTTCGAGAAAAAGTTTGGCTCTGCTCAATTCAATCAATCCTTGTAATCATTCATCACTTTAATCACAAATTCAGCTTCTTCATCTGTCATTCCATCGTATATCGGAAGACTCAATACCGTGTTAGCGTAGCTCTCGGTTATTGGGAAGTCTCCTTCCTTGTAACCAAGATGCTTGTATGCACCAGAAAGATGTGGCGGGATGGGGTAGTGAATCTGCGTGCCTATTCCATTTTCAGCCAAGTATTTCTGCAATTCATCCCTCTTCTCGGTTCTTACCACAAATAAGTGCCAAACGTGTTCTGCACCCTCCCTTATCTTTGGAAGTTCTATTCTTGGATTTGTAATTTCCTTAAGGTATTTCTGCGCAATCTTTTCTCGTTCCCTTCGCAGTTCATCGTAATGGGATAACTTCACAATCAATAGTGCAGCTTGTATTTCATCAAGGCGTGAATTAACACCTTCTATCTCGTTGTAATACTTCTTCTTACTTCCATAGTTTCTCAGCATCTTAACCTTTTCGGCTATTTCTTCGTTGTCTGTTACGATAGCACCTGCATCGCCAAACGCTCCTAAGTTTTTCGTAGGATAGAAACTGAAACATCCGACATCACCAAAGGTGCCAGTAATCTTCCCATTGAACCTCGCACCATGACTTTGTGCACAATCTTCGATCAAATGCAAACCGTGCTTGTCAGCAATCTGCTTTATCTTGTCCATATTCGCAGCTTGTCCGTAAAGATGGACAACCATTATCGCTTTTGTCTTGTCCGTTATCTTTTCTTCTATCCTATCTGCATCCATATTGTAATACTCGTCAGGCTCAACAAAAACAGGTGTTGCATCATTTTCTGTTATTCCAAGCACTGTAGCAATGTACGTGTTTGCTGGGACTATCACCTCATCACCAGGACCTATCCCCAATGCTCTAACAACCAATATAAGTGCATCAAGTCCGGAATTTACACCAACACAATATCTTGAGCCGATGAATTTGGCAAATTCCGTTTCAAATCGCTCAACTCTTTCGCCTAATATATACCAACCTGATTCCAATGTTTCTATAACTGCTCTGTCATACTCTGCTTTATACTTTTCGTATCCTCTCTTTAGTTCATTAAAGTTTATTTTCATCCTTCCAGTACGCCTCCTGCACAAGTCTCAAGAACTCATCGTAGTCTCTAATGTAATCATTCTCATTATAATAATCTGATGCTGCAACACATAGGACCGAATTGTCTTTCAACCAATACATATTGTGCCAAATACCTTCACCAACAAGAAGACCTTTCTGTGGTGAATCCAATATATATTCCTTCTTCTCTTTTCCATTGTCTAATATAATCTTGATCGCTCCATACGGACACCAAAGGAACTGTTTCAATGTTTTGTGAGCATGCATGCCACGTTTTGTACCAGCTGGTACATCATATATGTAGTATATCCTCTTTATTTCAAACGGCACATCTTTTTCGGATTCAAAGAATGAAAGAAAACCAACTTCTGAATTTCCTAAACTCCGGAGAACAGTTAAATAATCCATTTTTCTCGCCTCATCTAAATGAGTGCTCATCAGAAGATACAAACCCTTTGATTGCTCTGAGCCTGCTTAAAATCCTCTGGGTATTCCGAACACCACAGGTGTGCAACAAAAGAAACTCGATCATATCTTTGTAGTTGAATCGCTTTTCAAATTTAAAATACTTCTTATCTGTCTTCTTGTTTATATTATACTGATATTCGAGAAATCTTCTGTTAACTTTCTCGCTTTCATAATTTTCTAAGAAATAATCCATTGCTTTCTTCCTAACCTCCTCCAAATCTACTTCCTTGTTTAGCACTTGCTTTATGAAATAGTCCAAGCCTTTTTCAGCAGGCCTAATGCCAGCACCAGATTCATAATAATCATATCCGAAGAAACCATAGTACCTGTTGTTTCTGTAGTCTACCACTAAGGACGGAAGTCCCATTGACACGGCATTGAGTACCGCTGTTCCCATTCCTATGAAAAGGTCATATCCTTTGAAAATGGTATCCGTCAATTTCAGTACAGGGCCATTTAGCTCGATGTCAAGATTATTTGGCTTTACTTTATCAATCAAAATTTTGAGCTTGTCATATTCGGATCCATTATTCTCACTAAGTACTAGGTTATATTTCACACTGGCATCGGGATATTTTTTACAGAAATCTGAGAGGTCAATTATCGATTGAGCTATGTAGGTCTTTTGTATTCTTGATATTGTAAGTATGCTTATATCTCTACTTTCCAGAGCAACATCAGAAACGTTATCCTTTCCTAGAACGGTGTCTTGATTGCTTACCTTTTCTATTTCATTCGGATCAAATGGAATATTCAAGTAATTATTCTTGAATCCATTGCCAAAGGTTTCGGGTATGTAGGATTCATTACATCCAAGAAGTTCATCACTGCGTAATTTCTTGTGATAGAATTCGCGTATAATATAACCATTTACATGGAATGGTGTAATGCAATAGACGAGGTTTACCCTATTAACTTTCTGAGCAAAAATCTCAGCCCACATAGCTGGATAAATTTGATGACTCTCTACAAAAATTTCATCCTGTTCTTGATAATGAATAAATGCTAGAATGCGTTCCAGTATACCTGATATTTCGTTCTTGCAAAACAAATTTGGCGATATGACAATTTCTTTGATCTCAAGAAATTCGTAGTCATAAAATTCAGTAAATCTGATGTTCTGTGCTTTTCCAGTTACAATATAAACCTTGAATCCATTATTTTCGAGAAATCGTGCTTTCCTTAGAACATATAGTTCTGCTCCACCTATCTCAGATATGGTGTTTAAAAATAATACGTACTTTCTCATTTTCCTCCTCCTTATTGCTTATGATTACTGTTTTTAGAAGCTCAAATTTTCACATTTTAAGTCAATTCTCCAATCGCTTTTAGGACATCTTTCTCATGTCACTATAAGACTGTTTCGCGAATAAACCAATTCACAATGACCTAAATGTCTAATTACAAGTCCTAAGATTTCACATTCCTTCAAATTTATTATAATTAATTCCAACTATTTAAGAACTTTCTTACTTGCTTGAAGTGAATGTTCTTAATATCATGAATTCAGTTGTTTTCTCAGTTTTCCAGGTGAACACCTCAAAATGAGATCATCTACCAGCTTACTATTTTTACTGCGCTTTACCTTCGTTATGTTATCATTTATTTGATCGACAGTTTATAATCAACATCCCACAATGATAAATAACATATCTTTTTGCTCTTCAAAATTGAAACAATATCCCATGTAAGATATTCAGTTAACTTTGTTTGACAAGAAACCTTGCTTAATATATTTTTATCTTGCATTGCAAATTCATAATTTACTATGACGTAATACTTATATATTTTTTCAGCCGATAACAAGTGGTTAAACTCCTTTTTGAAGAATAATTGAGCGAGTTCCATTTTTTCACAATCACAACTCTGTTTATTACCACTTTTTCACATCCTATTCCTCTTGAATGCTCATCATATTCGTTCGGTGTCTTTTATCCTAATGATCCATGTGGTTTTATCTTTTGCTAAATGAAGAAATTCATGCTTCTGTCACTTTTGATTTGAATTGTGAACCATTGTCTGTCCTTATCGTTAGTTCCTTTCTATCTACTTCTCATTATTTCATCGCCCTGTCTATTCATTCTATGAAGTTCTTCGATTTGCTCTTCTGTCCCAAATGTGTACCTACTATCGCTCTGTCTCTCACGTCTATTATATCTATCATCGGTACGTATCCGTCTTTTTCTGTCAATTGTAAATTTGATATCTGCTTCTCAGTGTTTGTTTTGCTCACTTACTTCACGGTTCTTTGGCCTTTTCCTTGCATGTTTTGTATGTTTTTTACAATTCAACAGTCCAAGCTCTTTCCTCATTTGACTATATAAAAATTCTAATTGAAATTACAAATCTCGTTCAATACCATACGCTTCTACTCGTACTACTGTCAGTTCTTGAGAAACAAACTAGCTGTTCCCCTTCATCCACATTCCTAAGAATGGATCAACTAATTCGTACCTCTTCTCACCTTTTTGGATGACATCCATCTTGACTAACTTATCGAGTGCTGTCTTCACGCTTCCTGCACTCATATTTAGTTCATATGGTGAGATATCGTATGCTATGTTTTTCAACACCGCCTTCTGATTCGAGCTCAACGAATCCCACAACATCTCGTACATCGAACGTTCCGACTGCAACACCTTGTTCACAGCCCTTTCCACATCTTCCAATTCTAGTTTACCACTTTCCACTGCGATATTCCATATCATATGCGATATGTACTGCACGTAGTATGGATGACCGTTGGACACTTCATATATATGCTCAAGTAAATCACTGCCAATTTCCACTTCTTCAATCGTTGAATTGAACTTGTGCCTCAGAAAGCCGATTGTCTCGCTCTTGCCCAGTGGTTCAAGATTGTAAACTTTCGAAAATCTGTAGAATGGCTTTTCCGCATTTGAGAATATATCATTCATCACATGCCTTCTACTTCCTGCAAAGATAAACGTTGTGTTCTTGAACATCTGCGCCTTCTTTCTAAACACAGAGAGCAAGTCTATCTCCTTTACATTCGTTATCTCTTGAAACTCATCGAATGCAACGACGACCCTTCCACCAAGCCTCTCTGGAATTGAGATGATTTCTTCTACATTCCTTATCGTTGGTGACACTTTTAAATCTACACCAACCGGCCCAAAATTCAATTCCATCTTCTCTATACCAGGAATAATCTTCTTTGCAAGTTCAAAGAACCTCTGCATTCCACCTATCTTTTCCAAAAACGCATGTGCATACACATCTAAGAAGTCGTTTATCGAAGTAATCCCCATTAAGTCAATGTATACACTCTCGATGCCTTCCAACCTATCGAATAGATTCAAAATCAGAGATGTCTTTCCATACCTTCTCGGAGAGATAATCGTGATATTGATACCACTTGCAATATCTGATTCAATCTCAGCCATCTCCATCTGCCTATCGCAGAAATCAGCACCTTTAACAACCACACCAAACTTGAAAGGATTGTGCACTATATCACCTCGTTATTTGTGAGCTCATATTCTACGAGTATATTTTACCACATTTATTCGAACATTTTCAATCATATTTTTATTTCCCAATCACTATGCTTTCAGCGAAATCATAGAATGGATCGAACGTAAAGACATCCGTATAGCCTTGTATGTTCCTTCTCATCTCTGTGATTTGTCTGTCAGAGTAGGCGTAAGGATCGAAGAAGAGTTTGTCTTTTGTCATTCTAATTGCCATACCATTTTTATAAGCTCGCGGTGGAAGTCGTTCTCATCATCTGGAATTATAGGAATGAGGCCAAATTGAAGGTGGGCGATCATCGTAGTACACATAGTTTTCCGGATCAATTTCGAGTGCAGTATCCAAATATCTCTCTGTTTCTTCGTATCTCTCTTGCTCGTACAAAATTTTTATCAGATTGAAGAATATATCCTCACTTAGGAAAATCATCAATCCACTTCTCAAAGTCATCTCCGCCCCCTCGATACGACCAAAATTCACTCTTTTTGTATGAATATCCTCTTTCCTCCCACGGTCCATATTCTCATGATCCTTTCGCTTTGTTCGCCTATGAGCTTATGAATTGTCTTTGTCACCTGTGGCAGGTCATAGCCGTAATCATCAAAAGCCACGATACCCATTGGCACGGTTTTATCCCAAACAAGATAGAAATCGTTCCTAACATATTCTGGAGAATGGTTACCATCTATGTACGAAAAGCAAATTTTGTTGCATGGAAGAACGGCTTTCTTCGAGTCGCAGATCAGCGTAACCACGTTTTTGCAATTTTTAGTTACTTCTTTGTAGATCTCGAATTGGTTCAGATTTCCGAGTATTCCTTTGTAAAGTTCGGCCATTGCTTTTCTCTGGGTGCACATAGTCGTATCAAACGTTGGATCGAAAATATCAATTGTATACACCTTCTTATCAACTCCAAGCACTTCGAGCAATTTTGACAATTTATACGTCCCACCGCCAAGAAAAGCACCTATTTCCACTACGTCTCCCTCTAACAAGTATATCCTTTCCCTCACTATCGTGTCCAGCAGTACTTCGTAACCACTCATATCCGTGTAGGAAGGTGGTGGAAAGAAGCCGTATTTTTTTGCGTATGAACATTCTTCACAGATTGCGGAGTACTTGTCGATCAATTCTTTTGAAATCCCATTTGGAGCGTGTGCTATAGCTTCCATCACGTACTTCAACCCATTTGCCTTATCCCCTTTGGAAAAAAAGAGCGTTGCTAATATATCGTAGTATGCATAATTTCCAGGCTCAATCTCTATGGCCCTATTAATGTATCTTTCAACCTCATCGAACATACCCAAACTGAACAAACATTCTACCAAATTGAACAAAATATCTCTACTCGAAGGGAATGCCTTTAATCCATCCTTGAAAATACCTATTGCATCATTCTGCAGGCCAAGATAATAGCAAGATAAACCATACAAAACATATTCCCTCTCGCTTTGTGGTGCCTGTCCTTGAAAAAAGGATACTATTTGATCGTATCTTCCCTCTGCAAAAAGTTCGTCGACGTTATCCATATTCGCACCACCACGCTTTCTTTTCGCTCGTCTCATGTTGAACACTACTATATCTATTATCGCCAATCCAAATGAGAAGATTACATTCAAAGTCAATTTTTTATTTCCCACTCACTATGCTTTCAGCGAAATCATAGAATGGATCGAACGTAAAGACATCCGTATAGCCTTGTATGTTCCTTCTCATCTCTGTGATTTGTCTGTCAGAGTAGGCGTAAGGATCGAAGAAGAGTTTGTCTTTTGTCATTCTAATTGCCATACCATTTTTATAAGCTCGCGGTGGAAGTCGTTCTCATCATCTGGAATTATAGGAATGAGGCCAAATTGAAGATAGGTGATCACCTTGCCAGGAACGTTTGTGTAACCATATACAAGAGGAAACGTATTATTCAATGCATTGCTCGTTGCTTTATCTTCAACCCTGTTCTCAAGTAACTGTGAAAAGCTCATCGCCCTTTCGTAGAAATCGTAGAAATAACCCAAACCAAACGCACGGGAACCATAGAGTTCCGCAAACTTTCTCAAACCATCTCTGACTTCATCGTAATTCTTTCCACGTCCTATGCTGATTCTCTCCTTCATTTCCTCTATGAACAAACTACTAATAGGGATGTAATTGTTGACCAATCTTCCCATCGTCAACACCTTTCTTACATACGTATCGTAAAAATGAACCATTACATCTGATGAACAAGGCATCTCGACTCGCATAACTTTCACTTTGCTGCTTTGCGAACTCCCTTTATCAAATACTCGAGTAATGAAATAATTCGCAAGGTTGTTCGTATCGAACAAAATGTAATCACATACGTCAATCCTCTTCCTAAACCAATCGTTCCAACGATCATCCGAGAAAAAAGAATCACCGTCGAATGCGAGAACCGCCTTCACCTTTGGATTTTTCATTCTTGATATTTTAACAACCTTGAAAAAGGTATCTATCTGATCAACATCAGTCAATCCACATGTCATGCGATAAAGGTCGTTACCGCCATAAAAATATCCAGTCCTCACAATTACATCGAGTTCTGAGCCAAAGTCATTTAAAAAATCCTCCATATCCTCTTGTGCGATTATCTTCGCACCCACATCTTCTAATATTCTGTAATTTGTCTGGAAAGATACCCATGTTGGTGTTTTCAAAACGTAAAGATTCCAGCCTTTCTCTATAAACTTTCTAAATGAGTACGAATAATTGTATGCAGAACCTACAAGGAGTATGTTCCTTGCCCTTCGAAAATTTGAAGAACGTTTAGGCTCACTCTTAAATTCTTGCCAAATATCGCTATACTTCTCTGCCAGTTGCCTTGACACATCAGCAGGTGCGAATTTTAATGCATTTTTCGCAGCGCTGAGAGCTTCTTCGTTTCGCTCTTGCCTTAGCAAAATTGTGGCGAGTATATCATAATAGACATAATTTTCAGGTTCGATCTTCAATGCCATTGCCAAATATTTCTCCGCTTCTTCGTATTCTGCCTGCTCGTACAGAATCTCGATCAGATTGAAAAGTATATCTCTATCATCTGGAAAAATACTTAGCCCATTCTTAAGTGCGTTCCTTGCCTCCTTGAAAAGGCCAAGACTGTAATAAGAGAGAGCTAATAGGTTATACTCATCCGGAGTACGTACCGAACTTTCGGAAAAGTAATCGATTACCTCCTTGTATCTTCCTTGCTTGAAAAGTTCATTAATTTCTGAATCCTCCATTTTTGCCGAAAGCCCCCCTTAAAATATTATAAGTCCTGCGCCCTATCGACAAGTTTCATTGCTACCGATTGCAACACCAACAGAAAGCCTATGCTCGAGTTGTTTGGTACCAAATTCCATTTATCTCCCTCATGTTCTAGGTACAAAACCAACTTCTTGGAATCTTCTCTGCACAACGTATTGTTATTATTGTAACACACTATCCGAACAATCACATTTCCTATTTTCAATTGTTTGTATAGATATATGGATTTAGACACTTCTCCACTCTTGCTCAGTATTATCACCAATATGAAACTATAAATACTCAACTCTTTATCAAGTCTAACATCCATTCTTCGTATCTCTCAAACTCATTTTCAAAAAGCGCTTTCGTAACGTTCACATCCAAACTATATATCGCCCAAATCAAGTAAAGTTTTATAATCTTGTCCTCTCAAGTTCACAACACCTTTCCATAGTTATTATACGCACGTAGTACCACAAAGTCATTGCCCTAAGGCCCGATAATTCGCTCTGTGAACACCATCGTTGAGTATCTTGAGTTTCTTGCATACAGCTTCATTGTTTCGATCGTCTATTTCATCGCCCCATCCACAAAGGGAATCATGCGCAACAAGTAAAAGAAAGTCTATCCACTTGATCCGATGATATTTTTATTGGCATTTGCTCAAAAATAATGCGTCATTGAAAACTATTGATAACCAATGCTAATATTTCTCAATAGAAAAGGAAGCCTGAATTTCTAATCCTGCTCCCAGTAATGTATCAACCAACGTCGTACTTGTCTGCCATATCACAACCATTCGATAACCTCACGTTCCATATCAACTTCCCTATCACAAAAATCAACCTTTAACAACCACACCGAACTTGAAAGGATTGTGCATATTCTTATCTCGTTATCTACGAGTTCATATTGTACATATATGTGAAGAACTACAAAATCTTATGTAATTGTATATCGATTCTTGGACGATAAAAAATTAGGAGAGAGGCTGTTGTGAATAGAAAAATTGAATAAACATGCAGTAGGAGGTTTGATATGTACGAAGAAATGACAAAGCTTATAGAAAAAGGTGAATTCGACAAAGCACTTGCACAGATCGAGAAGCTCCAGCAGAACGATCCAAAGAAGTATAACCTTACAGGCCTTGTGTATTTCAACAAAGGAGTCCTTAACAAGGCAAAAGAAGAATTCGAAAAAGGACTGAAAACTGCACCGATAGACTCAGACCTTCTATACAACTATGGTTATCTACTTAAAGAATTAGGCCAAGAGATGGAAGCTTGGCGATATCTCATGAGAATACACGATAAAGATTGGGCAACGTACGATCTACTTGGAGACATAGAATACAAGAACAGAAGCAAAGTAGCTGCACTTAGATTTTACAAAAAGGCAGCAGAACTAACTGATAATGAAGAAATGAAAACGAAGTTCTTAGCGATGCAAGAATCAATTAAGAACAATACGAAAATCGCATTCCTATGTTTGCCTGGGCTTGACAATTTTCTCAAAGACATAGTCGAAGCATTTTCGCTTGCATACGATGTAAAACTGGTAGTAACGGATAAAGATGAAGAGATAGCAGAAGCGATAAAATGGGCGGATATAGTATGGTTAGAATGGGCAAATGAGCTAGCGATCTTTGCAACAAACAATGTGCCTGAGATAGCAAAAAAGAAAGTAATTTGCAGACTGCACAGCTACGAGATATTTAACTCATTTCCAGAACAAATAGATTGGAACAATGTAGACAACCTTGTTTTTGTTAGCGAACACATCAGACGTATCTTCCACGAGTTACATCCAGATGTAAAGATCGATCCAACGAAAGAATTGATCGTTCAAAACGGTGTAAATTTAGATAGGTTCAAATTCTCAATACATGAGCCAGGATACAATTTGGCAGTAGTTGCGCACATAAATTACAAGAAAGATCCAACAATGTGGATTCAAATAATGACCAGACTAGCAGAGAGAGACAAGAGATATAAATTACACGTAGCAGGAGATTTTCAAGATTCAAGGTATGGTGTATATTTTGATCACATAAAGAGAGAGATGAATATAGAAAATAATCTCATACTACACGGATGGGTAGAAAACGTCGATGAATTCTTGAAAGACAAAAACTATGTAATATCAACAAGTATTCATGAAGGTCATCCATACAACATATTAGAAAGTATGGCAAGGGGGATCAAACCCATCATCCATAACTATGCTGGAGCAAAGGAACAATGGCCAAAGGAACTCATTTATAACACAATAGACGAAGCAGTGGAGAAGATCATTGATAAGGACTATGATTCGGAGAGATATCGCAGATTTATTGAAGACAATTACAGCTTGGAAAGACAGCTCAGTGAGATCGAAGAAATATTGAGAAATATCCTAACATACTACCCAATCGATCAAGTTCCTATTAATAATACTAAGAGCAAGAAAATGAAAATAGCTCTAGCCTCTTCCGATAATTCGATAAAGATCAAATCTGGTGGTAAACATGTTCACCAAGAACTTTTATATAAAGGTTTGAAAGAGTTGGAAGTCGATGTTGAAAGAGTCTATTTTGACAGTTCTTCTTATGTTATAACTGTGCCACTCTATTTACTCAACGATCATTCTACATTGTTCAAAGCTCAAATTTCTGGCATCATGAAATATTTCTCAGAAAAGTCATTTTCCACTTACAACTTGGTTCACTCTCATGACGTTGTATCGGCAAACGGTATTCAACACGAAAACATACTTTTGACTGTCCACGGTTATTTCTCACGCGAAGCTTTCGACTATTCTAGTGTGTTAAACATGGAGGATAATCATGAGCTGTATGAATGGCTTATGAAAATCGAAAGAGAAGCAGTCTCGAAGGCTAAGAAGATAATAGCTGTAGATTCGCGAATAAAGAGTTACCTTATAGATAATTTCAAGGTAGAATCAAACAAGGTTATCGTGTTACATAATGCAATCGATGAGAATACTTTTGCACCAGTGGATGAGGAGATTAAGATCGAACTAAGGAAAAAGCTAAAGATCCCAGAAAAAGCTTTTATAGTTTTTCTGCCACGCAGATTCGTACCAAAGAATGGGGTACTTTATGCAGCTGAAGCTTTTTCTAAACTAAAGTCAGATAATTATTTCTTTGTAATCGCAGGCAGAGGGTTCCTACGCGATCAGATGCTAGAAATACTTAGTGGAAACAGAAATTTTATGTTCTTAGAGAACTTGCCACATGAACAGATAGCAGATTATTACAAAGCAAGTGATGTGGTACTAATACCAAGCATCACATCGAATGACGTAGAAGAAGCTACGTCGTTATCCATGTTAGAAGGAATGGCATGCGGAAAAGTTACGATATGCAGTGATATTGGTGGGATGAAAGAAGTCATACGAAACATGGAAAACGGGATTCTAATAGAACAAAAAAGCGTTGAGGCAATAATCAATGCAATAGTTTACGCTAAAGAAAACTGGGATAGCTTAGAGAATGTGAAAATAGACGCGAGAAAGTACATCATTGAGAAACATAGCTATAGGTCGTATGCACAAAGGATACTCGAAATATACAAGTCAATGTTATAGGTTGTAGGAACTTTCAGTAAACATTTGAGCAATTTAAAAGAACATAATTCAGTGAGATTCGTGCCATTTTACACAGTTACTTACATTTATACCGAACAAATTGTGAAATAAGAAAAATCAGTTTGATTTCAAGTAGAATTAGTAGGAGATTTTCACTTCTGATGAAATGTTTAAAAATTTACAGATTAGTTGGATCTTCTTGTAGTTTTTTGGAATTGTAACTATGTCAAAGGGTCCATTAAAACTCTCTACTAACAATTGTTTATAAATACTGTTTGAACTATCACTTAAATGATTATAAAATATTCTCGAGTCTTTACCGGTATACAAAACATCTGTTACTGGATATGTTATTTCAAAATTCCTTCGTAAGTGACCACTATAAAAATTGAGTAATGCTTGATAGTACAACAAATCCGACGGAATTATTTCATATTTGTCCATTAAGCTACCGTATAGAGTTCTCACTTGTGAATAAAAATGTTCGTCGTGTATCATTTTAGATTTACGCCTAATAAGAATCTTTCCCAAGTTGTTTGATCCGTTTACATAACTTTGTTCGGGGTTAACCATGAACTCCAAATCAAAATATTCAGATAAGGTCAGTATAGTTCTTGCGCAACCGCTGAATGCTTCAAATTTTCCAACATTACTTCTGATGTAATTCTCATCATAAACTCTATATACGTACCATGGTTGCTCAACATAAATCAAATTTGCCAGTTCAATTTTGTCTCTGCCTATTATAAGCCAGTATGGCATATTCCAAGTAACGTACGTCTTGACTATATTCTTAAAGTAGAAATCTTTCGTAACAAAAAACGGATCTGCGATAAAATTGCTTCCCAAAAGCCAGAGCAATTTTATCAGTGAATATTT
>ENA-UOYA01001699-UOYA01001699.1-activated-sludge-metagenome-genome-assembly--contig:-NODE-1699-length-22629-cov-6.721228_pt1 | contig 22629 bp, 23 predicted proteins | sample MGYA00238163_ERZ764804 | MGnify/ENA primary metagenome ERZ764804 (study PRJEB28919, sample SAMN05720223) | activated sludge metagenome | isolation source: Anaerobic digester | place: Hong Kong... | reverse complement strand
GCTCGACCTTCTCGAACTTCACCGTTCTGCCCGAAATCGCGGTCGCCAAGATCCGTGAAGACGCGCCTTTCCAGTCGAGCTGCTATATCGGCTGCGGCGTGACGACGGGCGTTGGCGCCGTCATCAACACCGCCAAGGTGCAGGTCGGCGACAATGTCGTGATCTTCGGTCTGGGCGGCATTGGTCTCAACGTCATTCAGGGCGCGCGCCTCGCTGGTGCAAACAAGATCATCGGCGTCGACATCAACCCGGATCGTGAGGAATGGGGCCGCAAGTTCGGCATGACCGACTTCCTCAACTCAAAGGGCATGAGCCGCGAAGACGTGGTGGCGCAGATCGTCGCGATGACCGATGGCGGCGCGGACTACACCTTTGACGCGACGGGCAACACCGACGTGATGCGCACCGCGCTCGAAGCCTGCCACCGCGGCTGGGGCACCTCGATCATCATCGGCGTGGCCGAAGCGGGCAAGGAAATCGCCACGCGCCCCTTCCAGCTCGTCACTGGCCGCAACTGGCGCGGCACGGCGTTTGGCGGCGCCAAGGGCCGCACCGATGTTCCGAAGATCGTCGACATGTACATGCAGGGCAAGATCGAGATCGACCCCATGATCACGCACGTCATGGGCCTTGAAGAGATCAACACGGCTTTTGACCTGATGCATGCAGGTAAGTCGATCCGTTCGGTCGTGGTATTCTGATCGCGCGAATCGACAAATAGGAGAGAAACGCAATGTTCAGTCATATCATGCTTGGGGCGACCGATCTGGCCGCGTCCAAGAAGTTCTACGATGCGACCCTCGGCGCTTTGGGCATTGGCCCGGGCCATCAGGACGACAAGGGCCGTGTTTTCTACATGACCGACACCGGCATTTTCGCAATCAGCACGCCGATCAACGGCGAACCCGCTTGCGCTGCCAATGGCGGCACGATCGGCTTCAACGTTGCCTCGCCCGAGCAGGGCGATGCTTGGCACGCCGCAGGCGTCGCCAATGGCGGCACGACCTGTGAAGATCCGCCGGGAATCCGCAATGGCGACATGGGCAGCATGTACCTTGCCTATCTGCGCGATCCGTCGGGCAACAAGATCTGCGCCTTGAAGCGCATGTAATCCGGGCCGGGGGCCAAGCGCCCCCGCCCACCCCTCCCTGATGATTGGAATATTTTGATGTTCACGCACATTTGCGTCAGTGCCCAGGATCTCGACGCCTCGAAGAAGTTTTACGACGCCGCTCTGACGCCGCTTGGCATCGCCAGCATCGGTCAGGTCAATGAACGCACCTGCGTTTATGCCACGCCCACCGGCAAGCTCCTTGTCATGAAGCCCGCTGATGGCAATGCCGCGACCCACTCCAACGGTGGCACGCTCGGCTTCCAGGCGCCTGACAAGGCTGCCGTCGATGCCTTCCATGCCGCTGGTATTGCGAATGGTGGCAGCGATGAAGGCGCTCCCGGCAATCGCGCAGGCGCTCCGGGCAATCCTTACGGCGCCTATCTGCGCGATCCCGTTGGCAACAAGATCTGCGCCTTCGCACCGCCGGAAGCCTGATAGATATGAGCCTCGCTGACATTCTTGCCCGCCACAAAGGGCGTGAAGGGCCTTTGCTTCCCATATTGCATGATGTGCAGGAGGCATTTGGCCATGTCAGCGAGGACGTCATCCGTGCGATTGCGGAAGACCTGAACCTGACGCGCGCCGAAGTTCACGGCGTCGTCAGCTTCTACCATGATTTCAAGTCCGCGCCCGATGCGCGGCCTGTCATCAAGCTGTGTCGCGCCGAAGCCTGCCAGGCCCGTGGCGTGGATGCGCTTGCGGCAGCCCTTCCCGCCAATGCCGCGGTGAAGATTGAAACCGTTTATTGCCTCGGCCTGTGCTCGGTCGGCCCCGCTGCGATGGTGGGCACCGATGTCTATGCACGGCTTGATGGCGACACGCTGAAAGCACTGGTCAACGCGGCATGAAGGTCCGTATTTCAGACGATGCCGTGGCCTTGGCCTGCGGTGCAGATGCTGTTGCTACAGCCTTTGAAAAGGCGGGTGCAGACGTAGAGCGCGTCTCCTCTTGGGGCATGCACTGGCTTGAGCCGCTCGTAGAGATTGATGGCGTTGGCTATGGCCCGGTACGCGCGAGCGATGTGCAAGCCATTCTGGATGGCAGCGCCAGTGCGCTTTGCATTGGCAAGATTGCCGAGCACCCCTTCATCGCCCGCCAGCAGCGCCTGACCTTTGCACGCGCGGGCAAGACGCGCCCGACCAACCTTGACGATTATTACGCGACCGGCGGCTGGCAAGGCCTTGCCAAGGCACGCGAGATTGGCCCGGCCGCCACAATCGACGCCGTGACGGCATCAGGCTTGCGCGGACGCGGCGGCGCTGGCTTCCCTGCAGGCATCAAGTGGAAGACCGTCGCGGGAGCAACCGCTCCGCAGAAGTACATCGTCTGCAATGCCGATGAAGGCGATAGCGGCACCTTTGCCGACCGCATGGTGATGGAAGGCGATCCCTTCATACTCATCGAGGGTATGGCGATTGCAGGCCACGCCGTCGGTGCAACCAAGGGCTATGTCTACATCCGCTCGGAATATCCGCACGCGATTGCCAAGATGGAAGCTGCTGCACGTGCGTGTGCGCACCTGATTGCGCCCTTTGAGGTCGAAATCCGCGTTGGCGCTGGCGCCTATGTGTGCGGCGAGGAAACCTCGCTCCTGAATTCGCTTGAAGGCAAGCGCGGCGAAGTGCGCGCAAAGCCGCCCCTGCCCGCGCTCGAAGGCCTGTTCGGTAAGCCCACCGTCGTCAACAATGTTCTTACGCTCGCCACGGTTCCGTGGGTGATGGCAAATGGCGCAGATGCCTATGCCGCCTATGGCATGGGCCGCTCACGCGGGACGATGCCGATCCAGATCGCGGGCAATGTGAAGCATGGCGGCCTGTTTGAAACCGCCTTTGGCATCACGCTTGGCGAACTCGTGAACGAGATTGGCGGCGGCACAGCCTCGGGCCGCCCGGTGCGCGCGGTGCAGGTTGGCGGGCCACTGGGTGCCTATCATCCGCCGAGCCAGTTCGACACGCCCTTCGACTACGAAGCCTTTACCGCCGTGGACGGCCTCATCGGCCATGGTGGGCTCGTGGTGTTTGATGACAGCGTCGACATGGCGAAGCAGGCGCGCTTTGCGATGGAATTCTGTGCAGCCGAAAGCTGCGGCAAGTGCACGCCCTGCCGCCTCGGCTCGACGCGTGGCGTTGAAACACTCGACCGGGTTCTTTCCGGCGACAATGTCGACGCGAATATCGCGCTCATTGAGGATCTTTGTGATACAATGAAATTCGGGTCGCTGTGTGCGCTTGGCGGCTTCACGCCTTACCCCGTGATGTCCGCGCTCACACACTTCCGCGACGATTTTGTGGTGAGGAGCAAGGCATGACCTACCAACCGCAATCCGATTTCGGCACGCCGGAATCACGCTCCACCGAGCAGGTAACGCTGACCATCGATGGCCGCGAAGTCACTGTGCCTGCGGGCACCTCCGTCATGCGTGCGGCATCCGAACAGGGCACGTCGATCCCCAAGCTGTGCGCGACTGACAGCCTGTCTTCCTTCGGCTCATGTCGGCTGTGCCTTGTCGAAATCGACGGACGCCGTGGAACGCCCGCAAGTTGCACGACGCCGGTAGAGCCGGGCATGGTCGTCCACACCCAGACGCCGCATCTGGCGAAGCTGCGCAAGGGCGTGATGGAGCTCTACATCTCCGATCACCCGCTCGATTGCCTTACCTGCGCCGCCAATGGCGATTGCGAATTGCAGGATCAGGCGGGCGCGGTTGGCCTGCGTGATGTCCGCTACGCTGCAGACGCGACGCATCTTGGTCAGGCCAAGGACCATTCAAACCCCTATTTCGATTTTGATCCGTCCAAGTGCATCGCCTGCTCACGCTGCGTGCGCGCCTGCGATGAAGTGCAGGGTACGCTTGCCCTCACCGTGCAGGGCCGTGGCTTTGACTCGAAGATTTCGGCGGGCCTTGCCTCGGATGATTTCCTTGGCTCGGAGTGCGTCTCGTGCGGTGCGTGCGTGCAGGCCTGCCCCACCGCGACGCTGGTTGAAAAGAAGGTCGTTGAAATCGGCACGCCCGAGCGTTCCGTCGTCACCACCTGCGCCTATTGTGGCGTTGGCTGCACCTTCCGCGCGGAAATGCGCGGTGAACAGCTCGTCCGCATGGTGCCGTGGAAGGATGGCAAGGCCAATCGCGGCCATAGCTGCGTCAAGGGCCGCTTTGCCTGGGGCTATGCCCAGCATCAGGAGCGCATCCTGAAGCCCATGATCCGCAGCGCGATTGACCAGCCCTGGCAGGAAGTAAGCTGGGACGAAGCGCTGACGCACGCTGCCTCGGAACTGAACCGCATCAGCGCCAAATATGGCAAGCGCGCGCTGGGCGGCATTACGTCGTCACGCTGCACCAACGAAGAGACCTTCCTCGTCCAGAAGCTGATCCGTGCGGGCTTTGGCAATAACAATGTCGATACCTGTGCCCGCGTCTGCCATTCGCCCACGGGCTATGGCCTGAAGACGACCTTCGGCACCTCTGCCGGCACGCAGGATTTTGACAGCGTTGAAGAGAGCGATGTCATCCTCGTCATCGGCGCCAACCCGACCGACGGCCACCCGGTTTTCGCCAGCCGCATGAAGAAGCGGCTGCGTCAGGGCGCCAAGCTGATCGTCATCGACCCCCGCCGGACAGACCTTGTCCGCTCGCCGCACATCGAGGCGCAGCATCATCTGGCGTTGCGTCCCGGCACGAACGTGGCGGTGCTGACAGCAATGGCGCACACCATCGTGACCGAACGCCTCGTAAACGACGCCTTTGTGCGCGAACGCTGCGACATGGACGAATATCGCGATTGGGCGGAGTTCGTTTCACAAGAGAGAAACAGCCCGGAAACACTTGAATCCATTACGCAAGTTCCGGCATCAGACCTGCGCGCCGCCGCCCGTCTCTATGCAACCGGCGGCAATGGCGCGATCTATTACGGCCTTGGCGTCACCGAGCATTCGCAGGGTTCCTCAACCGTGATGGCGATTGCCAACCTCGCCATGGCGACGGGCAATATCGGCCGTCGCGGCGTCGGCGTGAACCCGCTGCGGGGCCAGAACAATGTGCAGGGCGCGTGCGACATGGGCAGCTTCCCGCACGAGCTTTCGGGCTATCGCCACATCTCGGATGACGCCACGCGTCGCCTGTTCGAAGGTGAATGGGGCGTGTCGCTTGATGCAGAGCCGGGGCTGCGCATCCCCAACATGCTCGATGCGGCGACGGACGGTGTGTTCAAGGCGCTCTATGTACAGGGCGAGGATATTCTCCAGTCAGACCCGAACACGCACCATGTGGCGGCAGGCCTTGCCGCGATGGAATGCGTGATCGTTCATGATCTCTTCCTCAACGAAACGGCGAACTACGCGCACATCTTCCTGCCGGGGTCGACCTTCCTTGAGAAGAACGGCACCTTCACCAATGCCGAACGCCGCATCCAGCCGGTCCGCAAGGTGATGACGCCGCTCAATGGCTATGAAGATTGGGAAATCACGCAAAAGCTCGCGCAAGCGATGGGCCTTGCGTGGAATTACACCCATCCGTCTGAAATCATGGACGAAATCGCGCGGCTAACGCCAAGCTTTGCGGGCGTGAACTTTGACCGGCTTGATCAGGAAGGCTCGCTGCAATGGCCGGTGAATGAAGCGGCGCCCGATGGCTCGCCGATCATGCACGTCGATGGCTTTGTGCGCGGCAAGGGCAAGTTCGTGGTGACAGATTATGTCCCGACCGACGAAAAGACCGGCCCGCGCTTCCCGCTGCTGCTGACCACCGGCCGCATCCTCAGCCAGTATAATGTCGGCGCGCAGACCCGCCGCACCGACAATGTTGTCTGGCATGAGGAAGACCGGCTGGAAATCCACCCGGTTGATGCCGAAAACCGCGGCATCAAGTCTGGCGACTGGGTCAAGCTGGCGAGCCGTGCGGGCGAAACGACGCTGCGTGCAACGGTAACCGAACGCGTGGCGCCGGGCGTGGTCTACACCACCTTCCACCACCCGATGACGCAGGCCAATGTTGTGACCACCGACTATTCGGACTGGGCGACCAATTGCCCCGAATACAAGGTAACGGCAGTGCAGATTTCGCCCTCCAACGGCCCGTCCGAATGGCAGACAGAATATGAAGCACAAGCTTCGATGTCGCGCCGGATCGCACAGGCGGAGGCTGCTGAATGAGCGGCAGCCTTGAGCATCTGGTCCGCATGGCGAACCAGATTGCGCGCAATCTCGAGCATGAGCCCGATCCTGCGGCAGCCACCGCCGAGCATATCCAGCTCTATTGGGATCCGCGCATGAAGCTGATGATTTTTGAGAATGGTGCAGCAGGCCTCTCGGAGATTGCCGCTGCAGCCATTTCCGCGCTCAAAGCCCGCGTGTGACTGCGTCGCGTGACGTTCCCGTCCAGCGACTGACGCCCGAAGGGGAAAGCCCCCTCCTCCGCGCTCTGCCCGTCGAAGCCCCGATAGCCATTGAATTCAATGGTATCGGCTATGCCGTTATGATGGCGACGCCCGCCGATCTTGAAGACTTCGCGATTGGCTTTGCCTTGTCAGAGCGGATCGCCAGTTCACCCGCCGATATTCTCGCCATTGATCCCTTCGAAACGCCGCAAGGCTGGATTTTGCGGATCACGCTGTCGCAAAACCGCGTCGAGCCGATGGTGGAGCGCGTGCGCGTGCGCGTTTCTGAAAGTAGCTGCGGCTTGTGCGGGCTCGAAAATCTCGAACAAGTCTCGCGCCCGCTCCCGCCTGTCACAGCGAAGACAGAGGTTGGCAAAGCCGCGATCTTTGCGGCGCTAGACGCGTTGCGCGCGCACCAACCGCTCAATGCGACAACCGGCGGCGCACATGCAGCTGCCTTCTGCGACCCCGACGGGCGCATCCTGTTCGCCCGCGAAGATGTTGGGCGGCATTGCGCGCTCGACAAGCTTCTGGGTGCGCTGGCCCGCGCCAATGTGTCGCCTGCCGGCGGCTTTCTGCTGCTCTCGTCGCGGTGCAGCTATGAGCTTGTCGAAAAGGCCGTGATCGCGGGATGTCCGTTGCTCGTGACCATCTCCACGGCAACGACGCTCGCGGCAGACCGGGCGCGCGCCGCGGGGCTTCGGCTCGTCGCCCTTGCCCGTCCGGATGCGTTGCTCGACATCACCGGCTGAGTTTCAACAAACGGGTTGTCCACCCCGCAATTGCCCGCCACAACCAAAGCCAGCAATCGCGCAGCTAATGGGCGCGACAGGGACTTTGGGAATGACGCTGGAAAACGATCCGCTTGCCGCCTTCTGGATGCCGTTCACGGCCAATCGCGCCTTCAAGAGCCATCCTCGCCTGCTCAAGTCCGCCAAGGACATGCATTATGTGAGCGACGATGGCCGCCAGATCCTTGATGGCACGGCGGGGCTCTGGTGCGTCAATGCCGGGCATTGCCGCGCGCCGATTGTCGAAGCGATCCGGGCGACGGCGGCTGCGATGGATTTTGGCCCCACTTTCCAGCTTGGCCACCCGCTGGCGTTCGAACTGGCAACGCGCGTTGCCCAGTTGATGCCCAAGGGACTCGACCGCATCTTCTTCACCAATTCAGGCTCGGAGTCGGTCGATACCGCACTGAAGATTGCATTGGCCTATCAGCGGGCACGCGGCGAGGCCGGGCGCACCCGCCTGATCGGGCGCGAGCGCGGCTATCACGGCACGGGCTTTGGCGGTATTTCAGTGGGCGGCCTCGTCAACAATCGCCGCGCTTTCGGCACATTGCTCACGGGCGTGGATCATCTCCCCCACACGCATGATCTTTCACAAAATGCCTTCACACGCGGGCGTCCCGCATGGGGCGGGCATCTGGCTGATGATCTGGAGCGCATCGTGGCGCTGCATGGCGCCGAAACGATTGCCGCCGTCATTGTCGAGCCTATGGCCGGTTCCACGGGCGTTCTCGTGCCGCCAACCGGCTATCTCGAAAGGCTGCGCGAGATCTGCACCAAGCACGGCATCGTGCTGATCTTTGATGAAGTCATCACAGCCTTTGGCCGCGTCGGTGGTGCAACGGCGGCAGGCACGCTGGGCGTGACGCCGGACATCATCACCATGGCCAAGGGGCTGACCAACGCGGCAGTGCCGATGGGGGCGGTCGCCGTGAGCCGAACGATCCATGACACCATCGTCGATGGCGCACCCGAAGGCATCGAGCTGTTCCATGGCTACACTTATTCCGGCCATCCGCTCGCAGCTGCCGCTGGCCTTGCCACGCTCGACATCTACCGCGACGAAGGCCTGTTCGAGCGCGGCGCGGAATTGGCGGCTTATTGGGAAGATGCCGTCCACAGCCTGCGCGGCAAGCGCCATGTCATCGACTTGCGCAATATGGGCCTTGTTGCAGGCATCGAGCTGGAGCCGCGCCCCGGTGCCCCGACCAAGCGCGCGACCGAGCTGTTCCACGCCTGCTTCGACAACGGCCTGCTCGTCCGCGCCACGGGCGACATCATCGCACTTTCGCCGCCGCTCATCCTTGAGAAAGCGCATATTGACGAGATGTTCGGCAAGATCGGAGATCTGCTCGACACGATTGACTGAGAGGCCCTTTTCATTTGTTTTGACAGGCCGGGAATTGATGCTCCACTGATGTCGCAAACAGGTGGAGAGCGACAGATAATGACAAATCTCGTGGAACGCGCGGACGCAGATGGCGTTGCGATGCTGACGATCAACCGGCCGGACAAGCTCAATGCGCTGACGGTCGGCGTGTTTCGGGAATTGCGCGCCCATGTGGAAGCCATCCGCAACGACGCGTCGGTCAGCTGCGTCGTGTTACGCGGTGCCGGCAAATGCTTTTCAGCTGGGCATGATCTGGCAGATATTGCCACAGGCGAGGAAGTTCCGTCACGCGGCTGGCACAGCGAAACGCTGCGTCTTCTGGAAAAGCTTCCCCAGCCGGTCATCGCCGCCGTCCACGGTCATTGCTATACCGGCGCGCTGGAAGTGGCGCTTGCCTGTGACTTCATCATTGCAGCAGACAATGCGCGCTTTGGCGACACCCACGCCAAATGGGCGCTGACGCCGATCTGGGGGATGAGCCAGCGCCTGCCCCGCCGCGTGGGCATTGCCACGGCCAAGCGCCTGATGTTCACGGCAGACATGATTGGCGCTGAAGAGGCTGTGCGCATCGGGCTGGCCGAGTACATGGTGCCCGCCGCAGACTTTGAGGCGGAGATTGCAGCACTTGCGCGGCGCATCACGGCCAATTCGTCCTTCAGCCACCGCGCCAACAAGCGCCTGCTTGATACGACAGACGCGATGCATCTCGATGCAGGGCTGCAATGGGAAGTGATGGAGTGCGAGGGCCATGGGCCCGACATGCATGAACGGATCGCGGCCTTTACCGGCAAGCAGAAGTAAGGCGCCGCACTCATGGACATTGAATTCGGCCCCGAGCTCGAAGCCTTCCGGCGTGAGGTCGCCGCCTTTTTGGACGCAGCGCCCACACCCGAAATCCGTGAGGCCGGGCGCAAGACGACCAGCGTCTTTGCGCCCTTTGAGGCCGTGATGAAGTGGCATAAAATTCTTCACGCGCAGGGATGGGCCGCCCCTGCCTGGCCCAAGCAATATGGCGGCACGGGCTGGTCGGCCGAGCAACGCTTCATCTTTGCCGAGGAATATTGGAAGCGCGATCTGCCGCCGCTCCTGCCCAACGGCCTTCAGATGGTTGGCCCGCTGCTGATGGAAGCAGGCAGCGAAGAGCAGAAGGCGAAATATCTCCCCGGCATCCTGTCGGGCGAGGATTACTGGACGCAGGGCTATTCAGAACCGGGCGCAGGGTCAGACCTTGCAGCGCTGAGTTGCAGCGCGGTGGCCGATGGCGATGACTATGTCATCAACGGCCAGAAAATCTGGACGACGCTCGCCCACCACGCCAACCGCATGTTCATGCTGGTGCGCACGAGCAGCGAGGGCAAGAAGCAACAGGGCATCACCTTCCTGCTGCTCGACCGGACCGACTTTCCCGGCATGGAAATCCGCCCGATCATCGGCCTCGACGGCATTCCAGAGCAATGCGAAGTGTTCTTCGACAATGTCCGCGTGCCGCAATCCGCCCGGGTGGGCGCGGAAAATGACGGCTGGAGCGTCGCCAAGGCCCTGCTCAAGCATGAACGCGGCGGGTCAGCCGGCAATCCTGCCATGTACCGCAAGCTGGAGCTCATCCGCGCGGTGGCAAGCGGCACGCCTTCACCGCATGGCGGCATGCTCGGCGACGATCCTGTCTTCCAGCGCGACCTTGGCGAACTGGAAGCGGAGATTGCCTCTTATGCGGCGTTTGAAAAGCTTCTCCTCAGCGGCCATCCCATAAGCGCAGATCCGTCGATGCCGTCGATCAACAAGGTCATTTCGTCCGAGCTTGCGCAGAAAGTATCAGTCATGATGACGCGGGTGGCGGGAGTGGACGCGCTGCCGCTTCAGCTTGAAGCACTCACCGTGGGCTCGAATGTCGCGCCGCTAGGAGGCGACCTCGATCTGGTGGCGATGCCCTATTATCTCAATTCGCGCGCGACGACGATCTATGCCGGGACCAACGAAGTCCAGCGTGACCTGATCGCCCGCGTCCTTCCGGTGGCCTGAAGCAAGGGACCAACCATGGATTTCACCTATACTTCAGAGCAGGAAATGCTCCGCGACAGCCTCGGCAAGCTCTTTGCCCAGAGCTGTTCCTTCGACCAACGTCAGGCGCTTCTCAAGAACGGCCATGCCCATTCGGAAATCGTGTGGGCACAATTGCGCGACATGGGTCTGCTCGCCCTGCCCTTTTCGGAAATCCAAGGGGGCCTTGGCGGCTCAGCGAGCGATCTCGTGGCGATTGGCGAGCTTCTGGGGCGCCATCTGGTGATCGAGCCCTATCTCTCGTCCATCCTGCTGGGCGGTTGTGCCCTCGCACTGGGCGGATCTGCCACGAGTGCCGCACTGGAAGCCGTGATGGCGGGAGAAACGCTTGCTGCCCTTGCCCATGAAGAACGTCATGGCATTGGTGCGCCCGCCTTGCTTGGCACCACGCTCGCGCAAGACGGAAATGCGCTGCGCTTGAACGGCGAGAAGCGCCTTGTCCTCTCCGGCGCTGAGGCGGGCATACTCGTCGTCTCCGCCCGCATGGGGGATCATCTGGCGCTTGTCCGCGTTGACCCGAAGGCCGCAGGCGTCGCCATCAGCGGTTATACGACTATGGATGGTCGTCGTGCCGCAAACGTGCGTTTGTCAGGAGTCGCCGTGGCGATAGCCGACATATTGCTCCACGATGCCGAAGCCGCGCTCGACGGCGTACTTCAATCAGCGCAACTGATGCTGAGCGCCGAAGCCGTTGGCGCGATGCATGCCTTGCTTGAGGCAAGCGCCACCTATGCCGCCACGCGCAAGCAATTCGGCGTGCCCATCGGCAGTTTCCAGTCCATCGCGCACCGCCTCGCCGACATGAAGATTGCTTGCGCAAAGGCGCAGGCGCTGCTGCTCTACACCACCGCACTTGTCGAAACGGGCAAGGGCAGCGGACGCGACATTGCGTTGCTCAAGGCACAGATGGGGCGGCTCGGCCGCAGCGTTGGCGAAAGCGCGGTACAAATCCATGGCGGCATCGGCATGACCGACGAACTGGCCGTCGGCCACTATCTCAAGCGTATTCTTGCCGTTGAGGCGATGCTGGGCAGCACGGATTACCATCTGCGCCGTGTCGGGGCAGGCTGAGCGCTCTGCCCGCGCATAAATAGCCCGATCAGGCTTTGGCCTTAACCGTCACCCAGACTTCAACGGGGGCGATGAACTTGCCCGGCGCCGGTTTGCCGACATCTACGCGCTCGGCCTTGACCAACTCCCCGGACTCGAGGGTGAAACTCGCCCATGGCTTGGGCATTCGACCAAAGGTCATCTTCTGGATGGGACGTCCCGTGGCGGTGTTCATGATCGTGGCGATAACTGACATGGCACGCCCCTAGCCATTACGGGCTCGGCCTGTCGAGTAGCCCCTGCCCCTCTGGTACACAGTGTTGTGGAAGACGTCCGGACGGCACAGGAGGAACTGCAATCGATTGCCGCTAGACTTCTCAGCGTCATGGGTCTTTGATTTTCTCGACACATGAATTGGGAGACCGCCAGTGAAGCCTTCATCAATCCGGCCGACGCTCGCGCTTGCGATGATCGCAAGCCTGGGGATGTCCGCCCCGGCTTTCGCGGGTGCCTCCGCGCTCGGCGCCTCCGGCAAATGGTCCGCCAAGCCAGTGGGCCATGCGCCGACGCCGCCAATGGGCTGGAACAGCTGGAACTCCTTTGGCACCAATGTCGACGAGGCCAAGGTCATCGGCGCGGCCAAGGCGCTGGTCGAGACGGGGCTGGCACAACGCGGCTATGTCTATGTGAACATTGACGATGGATGGTGGCTGAAGCGCCGGACATCCGATGGCCGCATGATCGTGCGCACGTCGATCTTCCCGAGCGCCAAGACCGGCGGACCTGACGAGACGTCATTCAAACCCTTTACGGACAGGCTCCATGCCATGGGCCTCAAGGCCGGGATTTATACCGACATCGGTTTCAACTCCTGTTCGCAAGCCTGGGGACCAGACAACCCCAATCTTCCGGAAGGCAGCATGGAAGAGCGCGAAGTCGGCCTTCGCGGCCATGTCGCGCAAGACCTCAAGCTCTATCTCGGCGATTGGGGCTTTGACTATATCAAGGTGGATGCCTGCGGCCTCAGCGCCTTTGGTGCCAAGGGCGGCGGCGGCAAACAGGGCATCTACCGCATCCTGCAGCCGCTGATCGTCGACCAGAAGGTAAACCTCTCCAACGTCCCGCAAGTGCGTGGTCTCTACACCGAAGTCCGGGACACACTGGTCCAATTGCGCCCGAGCGGCGATTTCGTGCTGTCGCTGTGCAACTGGGGGTCCGCCAACGTCCGCAGTTGGGGCAAGGATGTCGGGACGATGTGGCGCACCAGCAACGACATCGCCGCCAGTTGGACGCGGATGCTCCACAGCTTCGATTCCGTCTCGACGCGTGAACTCTATGCAGGTCCCGGGCGCTGGAACGATCCCGACATGCTCGAAGTCGGCAACGGTGATTTTGACGAAAACCACCTCCTCCAGGCCAAAGCACATTTCAGCCTCTGGGCCATTGAATCGGCCCCGATGCTCATCGGATATGACTTGCGCAAAGCCCCTCAGTCGATCCTCGACATTCTGGGCAATGCAGAGGTGATTGCCGTCAATCAGGATCCGGCGGGTAATCAGGGCGTTTTCGCGCATAGCGGCTCGGACTACCAGATCATCGTCAAGACACTCTCCGCACGCGGGGAAAAGGCTGTGGCCTTGTTCAACCGGACAGACCATGTTGCCGAGGTGCAGCTCAACGCGGCGCATCTGAAGATGGCAGCGGACCAGCCGATCACCGTGCGCGACCTCTGGAAGCATGAGGATGTGGGCGCGTTCACGGGATCACGAAACGTATCATTGCAGCCGCATGAGGTCCTGATGCTGCGCGTCTCCGGCTCCCCATTGCTTGATGGTGGCCATTTTCTCTCGGAGATGACGGGGCGCATCAACGTGGCAGAGGACGGCATCCCCGCGCTGGAGGCCGATCCCACAATTCATCGCATGGTTGATCCTTATGCTCCGTCGACCAGCAGCGATGGCTCGCGACCACTTTATGCCGGCTGGGGCGGCCCGCGGGCAGATTCAACGCCTTATGACGAGACGTTGCAGATCAACGGGACGTCCTTTCGTAGCGGCATTGGCGCGCTTGCCAATTCGCGGCTCGAAATCAAGGCAGACGCCCAGTTCAGCCGGTTCACCGCGCAGGTCGGCATTGATGATTCAACCCGCGGCAAATCTGCCCCGGTGCGATTTGAGATCTATGGCGACGGCAAGCGGCTTGCTGTCTCTCCGGCGATGCGGTTCGGAATGCCGGCCGTGGCAATTTCGGCGAATGTCTCTGGCGTAAAGGTGGTTGAGATCATCGCCCGTCAGCTCAAGCCCGCTGAAGCCAATGTCGTCGTCACCTGGGCAAATGCGGCGCTGCAATAGCAGCGCCGCCAGACCGGATCACCAAAAGAGCGCATAGAGCGCAACAAGCGTCGCGACGACCAAGCCGGATGCAAGCTTGAAGCCGCGCGTCGTCGAAAAGTCCACGCCCTGCATGATGATCCGGTTGCGGGCGACAGCCTGTGGACGCGCCAGAGAAACAATCACGGCCAAGCCCAGAGAGGCAAAGAACACAACCGACATACGGTTCATGAATGGCACGGCATTGAGCGCCTTGAAGCCTCCCCAATCTGCCGGAAACCAGAAGAGCAGGCTCAGAAGGACAGACCCAAGCGCCCCAGCCAGCGCACCGGCCTCTGTCGCGCGCGGCCAGAACAGGCCGAGCAGGAAGATAACGGTGATCCCCGGCGTCACGAAACCCGAAAACTCCTGAATATACTGGAATGCCTGATCCAGATTCCCCAAGAGCGGACGCGCCGTCAGCATGGCGACGAGAATGGCGGCGGTTGCTGCAATACGCCCTACAAGAACGAGCTTCTTCTCGCTTGGCGCACCGCCCTTGGCTTTCCATTTGGCGTAGATATCGAGCGTAAAGATGGTTGCGATCGAATTGATCTTCGAGGCGGTCGAAGCGATGATCGCCGCAATCAGCGCCGCGAAGACAAGCCCCAGCAAGCCCGGCGGCAACAGCTTCATCATTGTCGGATAGGCTTCGTCGGGCTTGGCAAGATTGGGAGCCAGCAAGACGGCGGCAATGCCGGGAAGAACGATGATCACGGGCATCAGCAGCTTCAGAAACGCCGCAAGAACGATGCCGCGCTGCGCCTCGGCCAGGTCCTTGGCCGCAAGCGCGCGCTGGATGATGTACTGGTTGAACCCCCAATAGCTCAGATTGGCGATCCACATGCCGCCGATGACGACGGCCAGTCCGGGAAGATCCTTATAGTGAGGATCCTCCGGCTTGAGGATCATGTGGAAATGGCCGGGCGCCCGCTCCATCAGCATCCCGAGCCCGCCGAGAATTCCGGCCTCGCCCCCAATCTTGCCGAGTGTGAGCGCTGCCACGACCAGCCCTCCGAGTACAAGCAAGGTAACCTGCACGATATCGGTTAGCGCGACAGCCTTAAGCCCCCCACGGATCTGATAGAGCAAAGCGAAACTGCCGAGAAGCACAAGCGCAACATCCTGACTGATCCCGGCGACGCTGTTCACCGCCAGCGATCCGAGCCAGATGATCGACGTCAGGTTGACGAAAACATACAGCACCAGCCAGAAAACGGCCATGACCGTCCTGATCGTCGCCCCGAAACGGTGCTCGAGAAACTGCGGCATGGTGTAGATCTGGTTTGCGAGAAAGACGGGCAGGAAAAATGCGCCGACGATCAGAAGCGTCGCCGCGGCCATCCACTCATAGGACGCAATCGCGAGGCCGATTGCATAGCCAGACCCGGCCATGCCCACAATCTGCTCGGCCGATATGTTGGCCGCGATCAGCGATGTGCCGATCGCCCACCAAGGCAGGTTCTTTGAGGCGAGGAAATAGTCGGAACTGTCCTTGTCATGCCCGGCCTTGTCGCGCGAAACATATTGGGCAAGCCCGAAAATCGCGATGCCGTAAATGAGCACGACGAGCGCGTCGATGGTCGCCAGTTGCATATCCTCTCCCCTTTTGCCCCGCGTCGATCAACGCTGTGGGAGGCCCTATGGTAGCGGGATTGAGGGACTAGGCCAACCGCAAATACAATCGATTGCAAATCACCCCGACGCTTGTCGATGTCCGACACCAACGTCGGCTCAGCCGAGTTGCTGAGGCAATGTGTAATAGCGTGAATTCTCGCCAAGATGCTCGCGAACCCGCGCCAGTTCGCTCTTGGCAATCGTGCGCAGGTGCACTTCATCGGGGCCGTCGAAAAGATGCAAGGCCCGCCCCCATGTGTAGAAATAGGCGAGCGGGGTATCCGATGTGAGGCCCATCGCGCCAAAGACCTGAATTGCCCGGTCAAGCACCCGCGTCTGCAACTGGGCCGCCACGACCTTGATGGCCGACACGTCGACTTTTGCTGCCTTGTTGCCATGCGCGTCGATCTTGGCGGCGGCCCGCAGCACAAGCAAGCGCGCCATGTCTATGTCGATGCGAGATTGGGCAATCCAGTCCTGGATGTTCGAGTGATTGGAGATTTGCGTTCCAAACGCCCTGCGCTCAAGCGCGCGTTCGCACATCAGATCGAGCGCGAGTTCGCATTGGCCTATCGTGCGCATGCAATGATGGATGCGCCCCGGCCCGAGCCGCGCCTGGGCGAGCGCAAAGCCCTGCCCTTCTTCTCCAAGAATATTGGCCGCCGGAACCCTGCAATCGCGGAAAAGCAGCTCGCATTGCCCTTCAATCGCAAAATGGTGAAGGATCGGAATGTTGCGCACGATGGTCAGGCCGGGAGTGTCCATCGGAACAATGATCATCGAGTGCCGCTGATGCGCCGGGATGCTGTCATCATCATTGGTGAGGCCCATGACGATCACGAACTTGCACAACGGGTGCAGCGGTCCGGTGATGAACCATTTGCGTCCATTGATCACATAGTCATCGCCGACGCGCCTGATTGACGTGCGGATATTTGTCGCGTCCGACGATGCGACGTCCGGCTCGCTCATCGCAAAGCACGACCGGATGCTCCCGTCGAGCTGGGGCAGAAGCCATTGCTCGCGCTGTTCAGGCGTCGCGAATAGCTCCAGAAGCTCCATGTTTCCGGTGTCAGGCGCATTGCAGTTGAACGCTTCCGACGCCCAGGGCAGCCGCCCCATGATTTCCGCGAGTGGCGCATATTCAACATTGGTCAGCCGCGTGCCGGGCTCGTCATCGCGCAACCCCGGCAGAAACAGGTTCCACAACCCCTCGGACCGCGCGATCTCCTTGAGCGGCTCCATGATGTGCATGGGATAGCGCCCCGCGAGCGTCTCGCGGTGCCACTCCGCATTATAGGGGAGCATATAGCGATCAATGAAATCCTCGAGCTGACGCCGCAATCCGTTGACCCGATCGCCGAATTCGAAATCCATAACGCCCTCCATCTCTCCGGGCGGCGGGCTCTGTTCGCCCGAGGCTCGCCAATCCGAGTTTCAAGGCTGCCCTGAAGCCTGCGGGGCGACGGGTCTTTGTGCTTGATCAAATTGAGGGAAACTGTGCCGCCGAATGTCATCGATATGCGAGCGCGTCGGGCTCAGCCGAATGTATCGTCAAAATGAGATGGAAAAATCACGGATTGGTGTGATTTGGTGCCCCTGGCCGGATCAAAGATTGACAGTTTTCTAAGCAATTTTGACTGTCGATACCCTGCCTAGTACCCTATGCTTGCAAACCTTGGTTTAAAGCCCGCGCTTGGCAGGAAACTCCGGCACTATGTAGCAAACGCACCAAGGGCGGTTTTAGACGGCCCTCCCGCCATTTGACGATTTTTGTGGAGCGGCTTTTGCACGGCCATTTCTCGGCAGTCGGGGACGTCTGGTGGCCGGAACTCGAAGCTTCAGGACGTCATTTATCTGCCCTTCAAGGTGAGATGCGCGCTGCTTGCCGAGTTCCATAATATGCCTGCCAAGTTTAACCAAAACTGGTGGCATCACAATCGCTATCACACAGGCGTAGAAGCCTGCCGTCAGCAAAATTGGCTTATTTAGAAACTCAAAAATCGGCCAAAGCATTATGCCTCGCGCGACGCCGACTACAAGCAGGAAGGCTGATAGGAACGCGAAGATCGAGACAAAAAACACGTCGTCCTCATCGCGATAAACCCAGTCATATACGTGAAACCAAGGCGTGGTTGGTTTAAAGCCATTGCAGTCGATATGGGCAAGCCACTTTAGCTCAAGGTACTGGTCATTATTCTCAATTTGAAGCGGGGGATCGGGCGTTCCGTCGCCTTCCGTATCGAGTGTGCTGAGGGCGTCTCTTGCGGCTTTCTCGAGTACTTCGCGATAGCGGAACCGATCAAGCGCAAGGTATGCGAGGCTCATAGCAAAGCCCGCACCAGCTATTGGCTCAAGAGTAGTTAAATCCAAACCCGCCCCCTCGCAGAATATCCCTTAATGGGCTTCTGCGAGCGCGAAGTCTAGTTCGGTCGAAAATGGCGCAATTTCATCAAATATACCAACAAGATGCTCTGCGGCATCATCGCCCCATGACGCGATTGCCTTGTGACTTCCCTTTACTTCTTCGAATCGGTAGCAGTCTTGGTCTGCCGTCATGAAATGGTAAGACAGGTCTTCCGAAAGGTCTGGATTGAGCACGCGCACAGACACATTGTCGTTCGGCAGAATTGAGCGAAGAAACGGGTGGCTAGGGCTGAAAGCGTCCTTTTCTACCAAAATCTCAAGCCGATGATCACTATACCCGAGAAACTCCTGGGCGCGTTGAATCACATGCGCATTGCCATAGACTCGCGCATCGAGATCACCGGATAGAATCCGAACATTTTTTTTCGCAACACGGAACAGGTTTTCGACGATTACAGCGGCGTGCTCTTCCGACCCGTTGAAGATCGCTCCACCATTCCGGAGGTCTGCCAATAGCTTGACCCTTGCACGGTACTCGTTGATGTCCACGTCCTTATTCCCCTGACCTGAAATTGGTTCCTCAGGCGCACCCAGAATATATGTTTTTCAGGCAAGGTAAACAAGTGGAGAGTTGCAAAAATGCAACACCCACAGCAGCCTCGCCTAGGATTTGATGCGACCGCCTTGGCAGAATTGCAAGCCTTGTTCGGTCAATCGCCTAATCTTAACGACGTACAGCCGATTGCTTGCAAGCATTGCAACAGAAACACCGCTGTAAACTTGCCACGGCTGAGCTTGTTCCGGACATTCGGCTCTGATTCGTGAACTCCGATGCCTGCAAGCATCTGGACGAGTTGCGCGTATGACACACCCTTCCGTTTGAGCTCTGCCTTGAGCAGCCCCTTAACCTTAGCCTCCCATTCCGTATCAGCCACGCTTGTATCTCCTATGATGGCAAAATCATCATATGCGATACGTTCATCATTGACAACAGTGCGTTTCCGTCACTATATGCGATGCATAAGCAACGGATACAGTGATAATGGCACAACATTTCCTCCTCTCAGCCGCCGCCCGCACACTCAGCCTCAAGCCTGCTTTCACTATGGGCGAAGACAAGGCATTTGAGACGTTCTGCCAAATGCGCTGGCCCGAAACGGACGGCGATGCCGTTCCCTACGTCCGCGATCATGTTGGCACGCTTGCCACTATCCACGCCGACGAAGGCACGGGCTGGGATGCTTTGCACGCTGGCTGGGATAGACACCGCGTCAATCACTCGGTCGCGTTCAAGGATGAAGGCGCCTGCAGCAATCAGGCGGAGAGCTTCTTTTCGCGCTTGCGTCGCATGGAAGTGGGAACGCGCCACCATATCGCAGGTCCGTACCTTGCCTCCTATGCCGGTGAAGCTTTGTGGCGTGAAGACAACCGCCGAGTTCCGAATGGCGAGCAGGCTGGCATGGCGCTCCGCGCAGCTCTTGCAGCGTCGGTTAGCCGGAGGTGGAAGGGGTACTGGCAGAAAGGCGCTTGATTCCCTCGGCATTTTAAACGTACTACTCTGTAAGACGTTGAAAACGCATCGGGGATGATTACATTAGAGCCATGAACGATGGCGGTAATCGTACTCAATGGTTGCTTCGGCTTGATTCGTTAACCCGAAATTCAAGCATTCATAGCAACAATCCGGTTCGTTGATCGTTATTGGTTTATGAGTACCACTACCACAGGAAGCATGGCCATGTCCGCTAGCAAGCACCCCCGGCCAAGCCGCAATCACAAAGCGGCACCGCCGCACCCGACATACGAAGACGAAATCACGGCCCAACAGATGGAAGTGATCCGCCACCTCGCTGATCCGGAAGGTAAGCGGGCTGCGAAGCGAGTGCTTCTGTATCCGTCGCTCGTGTGACAACCTTTTTCCCATTATCTACATTACCGGCACCATACGATATCGTATGGTGCCGGTTTCCATTCCATGAGGATCTAGGCAATCCGGGACCTAAAGCGCGCCCTGCGATTGTGCTGAACGTGGCCCTCCACGAAGGCCAAGATGATGAAGCCAGTGAAGGCGAAGTTCATCTGATTTACGGCACAACTAACTTAAAGATGATGCAGCGGCGGCGCGACTTCTTTGTAACCAACATGGCGGAGATGGACCTTTGCGGCCTCGATAAAGCCACGCGGTTTGATCTCGACAAGATCGCATGGGTGCCGTGGGCGGAAGAGTGGTTTGACACATTGTCCGGTTACACATCTCCGATAGTTGGCCATTTGTCTCAACACAGCACCAAGCTACTTCAGTTTGAACTCGCGCGGAGAAAAGCGCAGGCTCTAAAAGCAATTGAGCAGCAAGAAGGAAACGAGGGTTAGCGCACCAACTCCCATAACAGCCACATGCTGTCAGGGTTGCCCACGTTCCGCACCAGCCCTTGCTTACGCCTATCTCTGAGACACCCGTTAACGCGGTGCGTGACGCGTTTAAGCAATAACGGCGCGCTTGCCATGCCACGCTCTAAAATCATCTGCGTTGCGATCTGGCGGCTTGTCAGGGGCGTTTGTGATACCCGCAGGATTGCGAACACGCGGCGCGACATTTCGCCATGCTTGGACCAGTCCCCAGGTGGCACATGAACCTTGGGAGCGATTGCAGGGATATTGAGATCGGGCGCGACGAGCTTGAGCACGGCGTCCAGATGTTCAATGTCGGCGGCGATCTCCGCCAGTTCCTTTTGCAGATTGAAGACACGCCCTGCCAGTTCGGCAGGGCGGCGGGTGAGGCCTTGGGCTACATAGTCAGTCATTCGGAAAACCTACCGAAATCAGGGGAAAGCGCCCATATCCCTGTTGGTGCTCTTGCTAAATAATGCCACTTATCAGCCATCGCCGCACAAACATGCCTCATATTCATAGGGTATCACTCCGAAAAATACCCTCACGAATACCCTAAACTGCTTGCGCTTTGAGGGGATTGCTAGAGACGCTTATGGAAGCGGAACCCGCAGAAATCAAAGGAAAACCGGCGCTCTATGGACTGTATGGGATGTGTAGGGAAAGGTAATTGGTGCCCCTGGCCGGACTCGAACCAGCACTCCTTGCGGAACTCGATTTTGAGTCGAGCGCGTCTACCAATTTCACCACAGGGGCACGCGAGCGCCGCGACTAGCGCAGCCTTGGGCTTCGCGCAAGCTTAGCGAGAAAGGCTCCCTACGCCGCGCGGATTCTGACCATAGCGATTTTCCATCGGCGACCCCGGCATGAGGAGAAGCACCACAAGCGCCACGAAGCCGACGAGGATGGCGCCCGAGGCAACAAGCTCTCCTCGTTGATTGTTCTGCGCCACCATCCATCCAATATAAGGAATGTAGAGGATCATCAGCCACCAGCCCGAGCGGGCACTATCATGCAGGCGGCGCGCGCTGCACGAGAGGAAGGGCAGCAGAAGCAGGATCGACACCGTGAGTTCGGCAGCGCCCATGCGCGCCGCAACCACGGTCCGTTCGCCATCCGTAGCGTCAAAGAAATTCGCGGCGAGCACGGCGACGGTGTAGAGGAACAGAAAGAACCAGAATTCGCGCCGTGTGGCCCGCCCGTTGAAATCGGCATATTTGCGAAACGGGGCAGTCATCCAGTCCATGTCAGGCTCACGTCCAAAAAGGGGATGTGCGGTGCTAATCGGAAAGCACCTCAGCTTGCAAGGTCAATGCGTTAACTCCTTGGCGCTTGGCGCCGATAGGAGAGCGCTTCCGCCACATGGATGCGCCCAACCGTTTCCGCGCCGCCAAGGTCCGCAATGGTCCGCGCGACACGCAGAATGCGGGTATAGCCACGCGCGGACAGCCGCATTGCTTCTGCCGCCTGGGCCAGCAGCTTGCGCCCCGCCTCATCGGGTGTGCAGGCGGCTTCGAGCTGCGCGCCATCAACCTCGGCATTGGTGCGACAGCTCGTCCCTGCATAGCGCTGCGTCTGGATTTCACGCGCAGCAGCAACGCGCTGGCGCACCTGTTCCGATCCTTCTGCGGGCGGCGGCAGCAACAGGTCTGCCGCCGAAACCGCAGCGACCTCGACATGCAGATCGATGCGGTCCAGCATCGGGCCGGACACCTTGGCCTGATAGTCCGCGGCACAGCGCGGCGCTCGGGCGCAGGCGAGTGCTGCATCCCCCAGATGCCCGCAGCGGCACGGGTTCATCGCCGCGACAAGCTGGACGCGCGCCGGAAAGGTGACGTGCGCATTGGCGCGCGCCACGCTGACCGTGCCGGTTTCGAGCGGTTGGCGCAGCGAATCGAGCACTGCCCGCTGAAATTCGGGCAGTTCATCGAGAAACAACACACCGAGATGCGCAAGGCTCACCTCTCCCGGTCGCACACGCAGCCCTCCACCCACGAGCGCTGCCATCGATGCCGAATGGTGCGGCGCGCGAAACGGCCTGCGCTTGACCAGACGCCCGCCCTGAAGCTCCCCCGCCACGCTCGCGACCATCGAGACTTCCAACGCTTCTGCG
>ENA-UOYA01001698-UOYA01001698.1-activated-sludge-metagenome-genome-assembly--contig:-NODE-1698-length-22643-cov-9.161369_pt1 | contig 22643 bp, 24 predicted proteins | sample MGYA00238163_ERZ764804 | MGnify/ENA primary metagenome ERZ764804 (study PRJEB28919, sample SAMN05720223) | activated sludge metagenome | isolation source: Anaerobic digester | place: Hong Kong... | reverse complement strand
CAGCATAAACAGCTTATTCAGGCAATAAATAACCTGCTTGATGCTTGTTCAAAAGGGCAGGGACGCAGCGAGCTTTCAAATACAATGAAGTTCCTTTATGACTATACTGCAAAGCATTTTGCTGATGAGGAAAAGCTTCAGCTTGCGTCAAAATATCCCGACTACCAGAATCATAAAATGTACCACGAGGGCTTTAAAAAGGTAGTTTATGACCTTTCAAAGGAGCTTGATGAGCAGGGACCTACAATTGTTCTTGTCGGCAAAATTAACTCTAGCATTGCAGGCTGGCTGCTTAACCATATTAAAAAAGAAGACGTAAAAGTAGCTAAACATATTCGCGAAACTGGTACATAAGCGGCGGCGCTTTTTTCAAATACTGTAGCTAAGCACTATTAAGGGCAGTAAGCTTTACTGCCCTTTTTATTTTTGCCAAAGCCATGTGGTTAATCTTTGAACTAGGAACAAAGCTACAATTTGTTTTATACGCTATTTGCCTGTATGAAGCAGTACATACCACAAATTTGCAATCACTTACACAAATTAGGATGCTGAATAAAATTTAATTTGATTTTTTTATATTATTTTTCTTAGTTGCACATTTTAGTGCAACTTTTTTTATTTCTAGGGGTATTAGTGAAAGGAGGCGATAACGTGAACAATAAAGTTTTCACGAAGCTACTTGTTCCTTCTCCGCCAAATATGGAAAAGAAACAAGCTGCAGAAAGGAGTGGTGATTAAAATGAGCCAGAATTCCAACGAGCTGACCGAACGCCAGAAGCATTTTCTCTATCAGTTCATTAAGCTGAGAAATGTTCAGGAGGCGGCAATTATTGCAGGCTTTCCAACAAAAAGCGCTTACAGGGACGGCATAAAAATTCTTCGTCATCCCAAGGCTCTCCAGTTTATTCAGGACAGCCTTGTAATACTGAATGAGTTTTCCGGCGATATTGTCAGGGCAGGGCTTGACAGGCTTGTAACAGGTCGGATAAACGACGCTGTTGTGCTTGCTTTTTCAGATGATGGCATGAGCGGCGAAGATATTCAGAAGCTTGACCTTTATAATGTTTCGGAGCTGAAACGTCCTAAGGGCGGAGGCTGTGAAATCAAGTTCTTTGACAGGCAGAAGGCGGCAGAAACCCTCCACGAAATGAACTGCTCGGTTAGAACGGGTGACGCTGCACAAAGCTTTTTTGCCGCACTCAAGGAATCGGCAGAAATAGAATGCTCTCTGGCTGAGCCTGCTGCTGTTGAGGACATCCGAACGGAGGAGCTGTAATGGCGAATTTTGTAGCGTTTTCCCCTAAACAGAAAACTGTTCTCACATGGTGGAATAATCCTACTCTTAAAGGCTATGACGCAATAATCTGTGATGGAGCTGTCCGAAGCGGAAAAACACTTTGTATGTCGATATCCTTTACCGCATGGGCTATGAGCACTTTTAACGGTGAAAGCTTTGCTCTTTGCGGAAAAACAATTACATCTCTTAAAAGGAATGTTGTCGTTCCGCTGCTTGCGGCTTTACGTGATATGGGGTTTACCTGTCTTGAAAAAGTCTCCGCCAACTATATCGATATTTCCGTTATGGGCAGGAAAAACAGGTTCTACATCTTCGGCGGCAAGGACGAGGGCTCAGCCTCGCTTATTCAGGGCATGACGCTCTGCGGTATCATGCTTGACGAGGTGGCGCTTATGCCGAGGTCCTTTGTTGAGCAGGCTCTTGCAAGATGCTCTATGACAGGCTCAAAGCTATGGTTCAACTGCAACCCCGAGCACCCTTTCCACTGGTTCTACAAGGAGTGGATTAAGAAAGCTGAAAAGAAAAATGCCCTGTATCTGCATTTTACAATGGAGGATAACCCATCCCTCTCACCCGAAATTGTAAACAGGTACAAAACGCTTTATTCTGGAGCTTTCTATGACCGCTTCATACTTGGAAAATGGTCGGCGGCACAGGGAGCGGTTTATCCGATGTTTGATGCTTCAAAGCACGTCTTTTCGGGCAGCTGTCCTGACTGCGACAGATTTGTTGTGTCCTGCGACTATGGGACCGTCAATCCTTCGTCGTTCGGACTTTGGGGACACTGCGGCGGCACCTGGTACAGGCTTAAGGAGTATTACTACTCTTCAAGGGAGCATGGCATTGCTCGTACTGACGAGGAGCATTACAAGGGGCTTGTTCAGCTTATCGGCGGCAGGAAAATTGACTTTATTGTTGTCGACCCATCGGCAGCTTCCTTTATTGAGTGCATTAAGCGGCATGGGGAGTACTCCGCTATTCCTGCAAAAAATGACGTTGTTGCAGGAATTTGCAGGGTTGCCGACTGTCTTAATGAGGGCAGTATAATGTTCCACGAAAGCTGTGAGGACACTATTCGCGAATTTGCACTTTACCGCTGGGACGACAAGGAGGGCTGTGACGCTCCTATCAAGGAAAACGACCACGCTATGGACGATATCAGGTACTTTGTTACTGCTGTTCTGCACAGCGGTAACGGTGAGGACGATTTCTTTGTTATGAGTTTGGCTAGGGAATGAAAGGAGGTGCACAATGAAAAAAAGTATATTATCGGGACTTTTTCGCAAAAGTATTGCTCCTGATTCTGCGGTGAGTATTTCTCGCTTGTCACAGAATGGAGCCGACCTGCTTACCATTAACAATGCTTACGAGGGGGCAGGTGAAAAAACGCTTTATGACAATCTGCGCTATGCTGTGCCTGTTATCGACGCGGCTATATCAAAGATAATCCGGCTTACCGGCGGATTTCGTGTTCTTTGCGAGGACCAACGGTTTCAGCAGGAGCTTGACAGCTTCGTTTCTGGTGTCCCTGTAGGAATTTCGGGACAGTCGCTCCATAGCTTTATAAACGGTTATTTGGATAGCCTCTTAACCTATGGAAATGCTGTCGGTGAAATCCTTGTTGACAGGGAAACCATGCAGGTGTGCGGTCTTGCTAACGGTGATGTAAGCAGGATTGAAATTAAGGCAGGCGATGAACCGTATCATCGAGAGTATTTCTATGTAAAGGACAGCGGTGAAAGGTTTAAGCTTGAAAACCCTCAGCTTATTCTGTTTTCTGCGCTTAATCCGCCAGCAGGCTCTCCCTACGGCATTTCAGTTCTTAGGGGACTTCCCTGCATTTCGGCTGTGCTGATGAGGATTTATCAGTGCATTGGGCAGAACTTCGACAGGGTTGGAAATGTCCGCTATGCTGTTACCTACAAGCCGTCAGACAGCGCTGACAAGGCTTTTGCTAAGGAAAGGGCTGCTCTTATCGCAAAGGAATGGTCGGACGGAATCAATGCCTCAAGAGGCGGTGAGGTACGAGATTTTGTTGCTGTTGGCGACGTTGACATCAAGGTTATCGGTGCGGATAACCAGATTATCGATACGCAGATTCCTGTTCGTCAGCTCCTTGAACAGATTGTTGCAAAGCTTTCTGTTCCGCCGTTTCTATTGGGGCTTTCTTGGTCCTCAACCGAGAGAATGTCCTCCCAGCAGGCGGATATCCTTACAAGCGAGCTGGAATTTTACCGCAGACTTCTTAACCCTGTTATAAAGCAGATTTGTACGGCTTTTCTTAGCCTTGCGGGCTGCTCGTCAAGCGTTTCCGTTGAGTGGGATAACATCAACCTGCAGGACGAGGTTGAGCTTGCACGGGCAAGGCTTTTGAATGCACAGGCAGCCGCTGTTGAACAGCAGCTAAACAATAACAACAATAATAATCAGGCTTAATGCCTTAAAAAGAAAGGAAATTTATTATGTATAATAATGTTAAACTTGAAAAGGGACTCTATAATCTTGCAGGCAAAACTTTTTCTCAGGCTCTTGCGGAGCTTGACCCGGACTCCAGCTATGACGGCGAGCTAAAGGCTCTTGATGCCTACGAAAGACAGCTGAAACGCTTTGATATCAAGGTTAAAGGCGTTAACTCCGATATGGTGGAAAAGTTCTTCCAGACTACTGAAAGCTCTGTACTTTTCCCCGAATTTGTACGACGTGCCGTTGCACAGGGGATTAACTCTCCTCTGCTCAATGAAATTGTTGCGGCACAGACAAATACCACTGCCTGCGACTGCCGCGGAATTGTCCTCAGCAACGGGGAAACACCCTATACTACCGCTGTAAGTGAGCTTGCTGAAATTCCTGAAAGCACTATTTCACTTGCTTCATCTCTTGTTAACCTCAAAAAGTTCGGCAGGGTTATTTCCGCTTCCTATGAGGCTGTAAGACAGCAGCGACTTGATGTTTTTGCTGTTGCACTTAAGGCTGTCGGCGCACAGATTGGCAAGGCTGTTGCAAAGCAGGGCATTGACACTCTTCTTGCGGGAGTTACTGCCTCATCTATGACGGGGGCAAGCTTCACATATTCCGAGCTTGCTGCTTTCTGGGGTGATTTCACCGACTTTGAGCTTACCACGCTTATCTGCTCGCCCGCAACAGCTGCTAAGATTCTTGCATTTGACGAGATGAACAAGGCTGTTTCAACCGGTGACAGCACTGTTATAAAAACTCCGTTTGGTGCTGTTATTGCAGTTTCCTCTGCTGTTCCGGACAACAGGCTTATCGGCATTGACAGAAGCTATGCCCTTGAAATGATTAACGGCTCGGACATTGTTGTCGATACTGACAAGCTCATTTCACGTCAGATTGACAAGACGGCTGTTACTGTTACAACAGGCTTTTCAAAGATTGCTTCCGGTGCTGTAAAGGTGCTTGCGATTGCGTAAAAACTTTATGGGGGCAGGTAAAACTGCCCCTGATTTCAAAAAGGAGGCTAATTATGGACAATATTAACAACGCTTTGCTTGAAAAGCTTAACAGGTTCACTCGACGTGAGCATACTGCCGACGAGGTATATATTTTCTCGGTTACGCTCTGCGACAACGACATTGACAGGGATTTTGAACGCTTTTCCCTTGAGGCCTTAAACGATATGAAAACGCTTTTTATCGGCAGAACAGGAATCTTTGACCACAACGCGAAGGGGATTAACCAGACTGCACGAATCTTTGATACTGAGCTTGTTACCGATTCAAGCCGTAAAAACGCTCTTGGTGAGGAATATGTCAGCCTGAAGGGCTATGCCTACATGATTAGAACGGATTCAAACGCTGACCTTATCCGTGAAATTGACGGCGGTATCAAGAAGGAGGTTTCTGTTTCCTGTGCCGTTAAAAGCCAGATTTGCTCTGTCTGCGGTGCGGATATCAAGAAAAAGCCATGCTGTCATATCAAGGGTAAGGAGTATGGCGGAAAAACCTGTTTTGTTACTCTTGACGGGGTTTCAGATGCATACGAATGGTCATTTGTTGCTGTCCCTGCACAGAAAAATGCAGGAGTGACAAAGTATTTCAGCGGACAGGCTCTTTCCGAAAATTCCGCTAAGTCTTATGAGGAAAAGCTTGCTGAAAAAAATGCTGTAATTGACTTGTGTCGCGAGGATATCTGCTCCGAGATTACAAGGCTTGCTTTTCTTGCTGGCTCCGACTTTTCTCCTGAAACGTTCAAAATGCTTACCGACAGAATGACGCTTGCAGAGCTCATTTCTCTGAAAAAGCAGTTCCGATGCTCGGCTAAAGGCTTCAGCCCAAAGCCTATGCTGTATGAGGATAATCGCGAGACTGAAAAGGCTGTCGGCAGCTATCGGATTTGAGGTTATTAGCGTGAAAATTTATTTTTCATGCAGCTATTTATTCTTCTTCTGCAAAAACAGAATAAATAGCAGAAAGGAATGGTTATTAAAATGAATACAGAAACTGTTTTATCACTTTTTACGTTGTTTTCGGGAGTAAAAAGCCCTGTTGATTATTCTGCTGTTACGGAGCTTGCTATCGGTGAGGTTGGAAGAATGCTTCGTTCTGACGCTGATTCCTCCGATGAAAGGCTATGCTATCTTGCTGCTGCTCTCGCTGCAAAGCGTACTGCCGAAATTCTTTCTATTCGGGAGAAAACTGCTCTCACACAAAACGGTGCCGTTTCCCTCTCTGAGGACTTTTCAAAGCGGCTTAAAAATGCGGAGGAGTTTTTTCTCCAGATGAAGGCTGTCTGTGCCGACCTTATCAACGACAGCGGATTTGTTTTCAGCATTATAAGTGAGGATTAATCCATCGAAAGGAGATTACTTATATGCTTTACACGGATATTATCGACAGTATTTGCTCCTGCATTTCTGCGGCAGGAGCAAACTGCATAAACGAATTTGACAGCACCTCAGCCGACAGCAGGAATAATATTTTCTGTACCGCAGGCATTAAAAATGTTCGGCTTTCCGATAAAAGCTTCTGCTGTGGCAACGGCTCCGCCTGTGAGTGCTACAGCTGTGAATGCACTGTACGGATTGCCGTTAATATGAAGGCGGACTGCGAAAATGACGGCAGAACGCTTGTTAACCTTATCGATACGGCAATTGTTCCTGCTCTTCTGAACAGTATGAGGCCTGTAAGCATTGAGGTTTCCGAATGTGCTTTTGACGGAAGACTGCGAAAAATTCAGTGCGTGGTGCTTGCTACTGTAATAGGCACAGTGCCATGCGGAACGGAGGCAAACTGATGGAGCATTATTCTGGAAATGTTGTTGCCGTTAACAGCAATTTACGTATTGCAGTTTCCTCGTTTGAGCTTGAGCACGGCAGAATTTGTTCCGATATTCCTCTTGCCGACGGGAGCGTTGCACTGCACAGCGGAGGCTATAAATCCACTGTTTTAACGCTGTACGGAAATGTTTATTCACCTGCAGGTCTTGTTGTTATTCTTGATGGACTTGTGCGTTCGGGTACTGCTTCAAGCTTTGCTTTTGAGGGACTGATGTTCAGCGGCATGATTCTGAAACAGTACAAATGCAGGCGGAATGACAGAGGTGTTTACTCCTGTGAGCTTGTGCTTATTGGAAACAGTGAGGTGACTGCCGGTGAGTAATAATTCTGTTGTTCTTGGAATAAAAGCGCTTGGACAGACTGCTTTTACGGAATATGAAAATGTCCTGAGATTTTCCTTCGTTAAGGAAAGATATACCCCATATGGACTTCTTTCTGCTTCAGTTTTGTGCAGCTCTGATCCGGGCGAAATATACGAGGTCAAGTTTACTATTAACGGCAAGCTTGTTCATTACGGCATTCTTGACAGTTCCGAAATGAGCTTTGGCAGCTCCGGCAGTGTTCTGACCGTTAAATCAAGAAGCTTTACATCTATGCTTGGGCAGAATGAGCTTGCTCCGGGAATTCTATCAAAGCCGTGCCTTAACACGCTTATGAGCAATTATACCGCTATTCCTAATGTCACATGGGAAAACAACACCACGACCGTTAATTATGTCTATATAAAGGAGCATGCCAGCCAGTGGGAGGCTATTGTTATTCTGTGCCTTGCGGTTAAAGCAAGTTATCCGTATATTTACGGAACGAATCAAATACGCTTTAACCGGCATGAAAATCCTGTTTATGTTGTTCCATACAGAAAAATTATTTCATACGGAACAACATCTGATTTATCAAAAGTAATCAGCAAGGTTTACATGAAGGACGCAAATGATACGTATAATTCATACAGCTATACCGACGGCTTTGGCACCCAGAGAGGTATCGTCCGGAATAAGTATATTGCCTTTGACAAGCAGTGGCTGTCTAAACCTCCTGCGTTCGGGCTTGACTTTCGTCTGTTTTACAGCGAAAGAGCAAACAAAGCAAGGTTCTGCCGGTACAGCGGCTACAACGGCGAGGATATCAACGATTATATCTCTTTCGGAAATAACACTAATCTCAGTATTTCCTCTGTTTCCGTAACGGGGAACGCAAAGGGTATTGTCACTACCGATACCTGCTATCTGGACAGATACTGCAATTGCTAAAAAAACAGCCCTGCAATTTGTTTTGCAGGGCTGTTTTTATTGTTCGTTGTATTCTTTAAAAATTTTTGCCTGTTGTATCAAAATCTTCTCAAATTCATCATCACTTATTGATGGGTCCTTACATTCGTATGATTTGCTGCACGGAAAATTAGAACATTTTCCGCAGTTTGCAAACTTCTTGTCTTTAACACAGCATTCATATATAGGGCAGACATCCTTGTCAACATATTCAATCCAGAATGGCTTTCCTGCTTCTTCTGGACACCCTCTGCATTCCTCTGCTTTGTATTTTACACACGTCTGACATTCAACACCGCAGCAGGCTATAATTCTTGGTTCAGTCATAATATCATGTCCTTTCTTAAGTTAAAGGCGTTGCACACAGGATTATGTGCAACGCCGTATTACAATCAGTTAATAACAGCCTTTTCAGTTTCCTTGTCAAAGATGTGAATCTTGTTAGGATCGATAGCAACCTTAATAGTATCCTGAGGACGTGCTGTTGACCTTGGGTCAACTCTTGCGGTGAGAGGAATACCTTCACATTTCAGGTAAAGGAATGTTTCAGCACCCATCATTTCAGTGAGTTCAACCTGACATTCAATAACACCTGTCTTAGCAGCTGAAATAAACATCTCTTCATCATGAATATTTTCAGGACGAATACCAAGTATAATTTCCTTGTCGACATATTCGGAAAGTGCAACATCGTCAACCTTTGCTTCAGGAATTTCAATGTAATATTTCTTTCCTCTTGAGGTCTTTGTGTCAGATGAACCGAATTCAACAGTATATCTGTCCTCAATCTTTCTCAGAACAGCATCAACAAAGTTCATCTGAGGTGAACCCATAAAGCCGGCTACAAAGAGATTTACAGGTGAAGAATACAGGTTCTGAGGTGAATCAACCTGCTGAACAAAACCGTCCTTCATAACAACAATTCTGTCACCCATGGTCATAGCCTCTGTCTGGTCATGTGTTACATAAATAAATGTTGTTCCAAGTCTTTGATGGAGAAGTGAAAGCTCGGTTCTCATCTGAGCTCTTAACTTTGCGTCAAGGTTTGAAAGTGGCTCGTCAAGCAGGAATACCTGTGGCTCACGAACAATAGCACGACCAAGAGCAACACGCTGTCTTTGACCGCCGGAGAGAGCCTTCGGCTTTCTGTCAAGCAGGTGTGAAATGTCGAGAATTCTTGCAGCTTCCTCAACCTTACGGCTGATTTCGTCCTTAGGAACCTTACGGAGCTTAAGACCAAAAGCCATGTTCTCGAATACAGTCATGTGAGGATAAAGAGCATAGTTCTGGAAAACCATTGCAATATCTCTGTCTTTAGGAGCAACGTCGTTTACAAGACGGTTGCCGATGTAAAGCTCACCCTCTGAAATTTCTTCAAGACCTGCAATCATACGAAGAGTTGTAGACTTACCGCATCCTGACGGACCAACAAGGATTACAAACTCCTTGTCCCTAATTTCCAGATTAACATCAGAAACGGCAACAACACCGCCGGGATATTTCTTATAAATTGATCTGAGTGACAAACTTGCCATAATACACGGACCTCCCTAAATTTGTTTCCGATAAAATAATATACAATCACATATTCATTTTCACTCGGCTATGATAATATAATACCAAATTACATATAGTAATTTCAAGTCACTTATTACCCAAACTTACAATTCCTATTTTATTAAGTTTGACGAAAATATACCAGACACAAGGCTGTGGAATGTTTTGGTGTTATTATTTTGACAAAAGTTCAGCAACTTCTTTGTGCAACATTTCTCTGCACTCCCCGAGAGCAAGATTTTCGTCAAGCTTCACTCCGCCGATTTGTATACGCTTTAAGTATACAACATTGTTCCCAAGTGCCATAAGCATACGCTTAATCTGGTGATACATACCCTCGCTTATTGTAATAAAAACTTCGTGCTTATCAGCACAGATGTCGATTTTTGCAGGCTTGCACACATCTCCGCCGTCAATTCTCATGCCGCCTTCAAAAGCACTTATGTAGCTTTCGTCGGCTTCTTTTTCCAATATGGCATAGTAAACTTTGTCAACGTGTTTGGCGGGAGAAAGTATATTATGGGATAACGCTCCATCATCGGTAATAAAAACAAAACCCTCTGTGTCCTTGTCAAGACGTCCTGCCGGAAACAAATTCTTCCTTTTTAGCTCGTCCGGAACAAGCTCAAGAACCGTTTTTGACACTCCGTCCTTTGTTGAGCAGACTACTCCCTGCGGCTTGTTCATCATTATATAAATATACTTTCTGTATACTATTTCTCTATCTTCCACAAAAACCCGGTCGGTTTCCGGGTGTATTTTTGTATCATACAACCTAGCAATATCACTGTTCACTTTTACGGAGCGTTTTTTTATAAGCTCCTTTGCATCGCTTCTTGATATGTTAAGCTGTGACGACAGGTATTTGTCAAGCCGTTCCTGCGGCTGATTTTTGTTTGGCATAGTTTTATCCTTTTACTTATAAAAATTGAACTCTTAAACGACAGCTGTTACTTCCGCCGAGAATTGACTGAAGTAACGTTATATTAACTTTACCTTTGCCAAAAACAGTTTCAAGGTTGTACAGCAAGCTTTGTTTTGAGCATTCACACATAAGCGGTGATTTTATATATCTCTTTTTAACAAGATCGCATGCACAGAATGAGTATACAAAATCATATGTTTTTCCGTCCTCAATGGGTTCAACAATCAGTTCCGGAAATTTTCTTCTAAGATTTTCAAAAAACTGTGTGATGTTTAAAGAATTTGAATATGCATCTATATATTCCTGCTTTGTATAAGATTCTGAACAGGCATGTCCGCATTCAGTTAGAAGTATAGTCCTACTCTTGCTGTCCATCTTTTTCAATCCTTCTTCAAAGCCGGTATACCATTCTTTGTAGAAATCTACCATTACAACACATCCTTTCTGTAATCTGTATAGAAATAATTGTATTGTAAAATGTAATAATAAGATGTATAATAATTTTATCTTATTTCAAGAACCTCTTCCATAGGCTTGAGGACTTTTTCTCCCGGAGCATAGGCAGGCTTGCCTACGGGGATAAGCGCCATAAGGTGATAATCCTCAGGAACGTCCAGCACACGGCATATGTTCTTTTCGGCAGCAACAGGATTGTTCATCCAGCAAGCTCCAAGACCTTTTTCATGTATGGTTAAAAGCATATTCTGTATTGCCGCACCGACGGAAAGAATATCGGGACTGCCTAGTGATTTAATCATTTCTTCCTGCGTGTAGCCTTTCTTTGCATAATACTCCGTTACCCTATGGTCGCGGTACTCCATATGCGTGAGAAATACAGCTATTACAAGCGGAGCATTTCGGAAAAAGGTCATATTTTTTGCTCGGTTTGGGATAACATTTTCTTCATAATCAGCGTCAGCGTAAAATTCCTCAACAAATTCTTCGCAGGCTTTAGCAAGCTTTTCTTTAAGCTCTGGACTTTGCACCGCTATAAAATGCCAGCATTGGCTGTTGCAGGCGCTTGGAGCATTTACTGCTGATTCAATAATTTCTTTAATATCCCTTTCTGGAATAGAATCAGGCAGAAATTTTCTTATGCTTCGTCTTGATTTTATTATGTTTTCAAGGCTGTTCATGTTTACAAATCCTTTCAAAATCGTCTATTTTTATTATGATACCATTATTTTTAAAATTAATCAAGCAAAGGGCTGATAAATTTATGCCAAGATTTTTTACCGATACAGTTAACGGCGGAACTATTACCGTTACAGGTGATGACGCACGGCACATAGGGCGTTCACTGCGAATGAAAGTCGGTGACGATATAACCTTCTGCAACAGCGGTGTTGACTATATCTGCAGGATTGAAAGCATTTCCGACAGCGAGGTTGTCTGCTCCGTTACGGAGTCTTTCCCAACAAAAAGCGAGCCATCTGTTATGCTGACATTGTATCAGGCTCTTCCTAAGCTTGACAAGCTTGAGCTTATCATACAAAAAACAACGGAGCTTGGAGTATCGAGAATTGTTCCGTTCCTGTCAAAGCGGTGTGTTGCGCGTCCCGATAAAAAGGAGTTTGACAAAAAGCTTGAGCGCCTGCGCAAAATTTCACTTGAGGCCGCCAAGCAGGCAGGCAGGGGGATTGTTCCCGAAATTGCTCCGCTTATGAGCTTTGACGAAGCTGTTTGTGATATGCAGGGCAGTGATATAAAAATTATCTGCTATGAAAACGAGGGGAAAAAGCTTTATGACGCTGGCATTGACGGCAGTAAATCCATTGCCGTTATGATAGGCTCGGAGGGCGGCTTTGAACGAGGAGAGGTTGATAAGGCTGTTTCTGCGGGGGCTGTTCCGGTATGGCTGGGCAAAAGGATTCTGCGGTGTGAAACCTGTCCTATTGCGGTAAGTGCCATTATTATGAACCTTTCCGGCAATATGTAAGGAGCTGACTATGAAAACAAGAAAAGAGTATACCTGCCCTCTGGAAATTACCCACGACATAACAAAAGGAAAGTGGAAAACCATCATTCTGTGGCAGCTGAAAAACAAGGGCTGCTCTCTTTCTGAACTGAAATCCGGAATAAAGAGCATAAGCCAGAAGACCCTGATTGAGCAGCTTAACGAGATGCTGGAATATAAGCTGGTCAGAAAAAGAAGTTTGACTTGTGTATATTTATAGTTTATAATATACATACTGACATACTGTATGGTTTTGTTAGGTTAATAATTAACATAAGGAGAAAACAACATGGATTTATTATCACTGCTTTGTGTGTTCCCTACACCGGATATTAAAAAAACGGCTTGCTTTTATTCTGAAAAAATGGGATTTAGGAGAGTAGATTATCTTGATGTAGCAGAACCACATATATGCCTTTACCGAGGTGATACAGAAATTGTCCTTACGCAAAGCAACGGGCAGGCAGTAATTCCAAACCGCAAACTATATGGCTATGGAGAGGATGCTTATTTCATAACCAATAATCAGGAGGAGCTTCAGCAGGAATTTGAAGCCAAAGGGGTAAATATTGTTCGTCCGTTAGCCGTTACGGATTATAACAACAAAGAATTTACGATAGAAGATATTGACGGCAGATGGATTAGCTTTGGAAGAAAGCAAGACTGATAAGGTGCTTACTTTATTGATCAGCAATTTCCACTCCCAAGATTTTGATATTAAGTGAGGATACATAATTGAGCGATTAGTTTAAGACTAATTATCAAAGAAAATACCACTGTTAAACGTACTGCAGTAAAAACACGCTGTTGCCGCATTTGATAGCAACAGCGTGTTTTTTGTTTTATGAATTTAATAATAACATACAGATAATGCCCTGAAAGCACCGTCATTAAGTTATGACAAATCCGCCCATTCCAAGGCCTGTTTTTGCACCAACCCCACTATATGTCGCATAAGCAAACATTTTTTTGAGCAAATTTGCCTGCTCAAGGTTCTTGGGAAGCCTGATATCGCAGAACCCTGTCATTCCGGAATAAGTATTTCCGCTGACATTATAAGAAACACTTTGTAAAGAATAGGAGCTAAATTCCGCAGAATCAAATGCAGTCTGAAAATCACTGAAGGAAAGCTGTTCCCCCTCAAAAGCATTATATTTCAGCACAACTGAATAGAAATATTTGACAATATCAGGCTTACAGCACGGTTTCCCTCCGCTTTTTATAACTGCAGGAGTCACAAAATTAAGCCGGCAGATATTTTGAGATATATACTTCCCTGCTGTTTCGGCACTGATTGGTGTGCTTTTATCATATCCGACTATTTCAAGCGGCTCACTCATGCCAAAAATAATGAGCTTTTTTTCTTTGCATAATACAGACGTTATCTGTTCAGCCTCATCATTAAGTGTTGATACTCGAATAAGATATCCCCCCTGACGCGGAAGGGTAAAAATTGAAAACGGGTGATATTCCTGTTTGTGCAGTTTTTCGGCATATTCCGCTTTAACAAGAGCCATAACAGCTCCATGAATTTTAACAGTTATATCGGACTTGATATCCGAAATATCCCCGTCAGAAGTAAATATATCTGTTTGATTAAGCATTTTTCACCTCAGTATTAAAGTGGCTGGGATTTAAACTTATTGCCGCAGTTTGGACATTCGACTTCCTTGACTTGTTTAATATTTCCGAAACTTTTCTGAACATTGAATTCCTTTTTACATTTTCGACAACGTACTTTTTCATATTGTATCTTGTTCTGATCTTTACTTTTAAATTCGGTAGGTCCGTTATAGCTGTTATTCTTTTTAGGTGTTTTTTCTTTTGGGGTTGAATTATTATTTTTGTCACACGACTTAAACGCAGGAAGAGTTAAATCTTTATCAGCAAGCCTAGGCAACGTAAAATAAAGCTTTATTGGTTCGTCACCTATATGTATTTTGCCCAAATCATGGTTAGCAGTAAACCATTGATGAGAAGCATTTGCATTTTTGATATTATCTTTTCCGTTACTAGCAATTGGATAACTTACATTTTTTTCTTTAACAGTATTTATATTTGCTATTTTAATAAAATCTTTATAATACTCTGCATTTGCATCAAATGGATTTTCTTTGAAAAACTCATCTATATTACAAACATTTTCAGAATAAGTTAAGCTTGCCTTATCAAAATTTCTTGTTTTAATTTGATTTATTGTTATTTTTACACTTCCAAGGCCAAGAGGCTTTCCATGCCCTAACTTATGCTGTAAAATTCCGTCCTGAGAATTTTCACCGATAGTAAGCGTCCAAACCAGCTTTCTAAGCTCTTCTTCAGTCACATGGTCGAAATAAACATCAAAATTAAATTTAGCACCTTTATTTAAAAGCTGTGTTGTTATATTTATTTTGTTAGCTTCGTTAGCAGTATAGTTACCATTATGATGAAAATAAAACTTCCTTCCGTTAAGCCCAATACCTTTTGAATCGTAGTTCCATAAATTATTCATATCAAATGCATGAGAATAAAATTCAACTGACGATATTTTCGGGCTTGACAGTTCGCTTAATATAACATTATTCTGAAAGCTGTAATTGCCGTCAATACAGCCGTCCGTAAAACGAACTCTTGATGCTATAGCAGAAATTGAATCTTTTTTAGTTTTCTCTCCTATCATTCCAAACAACTTACATGCGTCACAAACTTCATTAGGATCAGTACAGTGTTTATGCGACCCTAAAAGATCATTAACAGTATTATGAAAAACAGAACGTGATATCTGTGCCGGTGAAAGATACATAAAAGTTTTTCCCTCAAAATCGAATGGAAGATAATAAACGGGATAACATTTTCCGTCCTTTTTAGGATGAATACAAAATGTATCCAGCTTAACCTTTTCGTCGTTTACCTTTTCGTTATCAATATAAATTTTATTTATAATTTCATAATCCTCTATTGATTTATCAAGATCAACACATTCAATTTCTTTAAGGCTTGTTTTAAATTGGTATGTAGTGATTTTGCCTTTTAAACTTTTCCATGTTCGCTTAAAATTACAAGAATCCTCGTTAAAATCGTCTGAGCCATCAGCTTTTAACTTGCGACATTGTTCTACGCAATATAAATGCCATTTTCCCTCCGAAAATCTTATTAACCCTGGTTTTCGTATATGTAAACTTCTGGCGCTTAGTATATTGTTGTTATTTACCGAAAGGCAGCTGTTAGATAGAGCCTCATAAGCAGAACGTATAACTCCGCGAATTTCACTGCCGGGAATAACAGGTTTATTATCTATTTGAAAAAAAGACATAGAGGAATGGTTATTATCTATTTTCTTTGTGCTACTGTCAGGAAGAGCCATTGGACTTGTCAGAAATAACGAACAGCTTATTACGCCCGTTTTATCACCGTAATTTAAGGCGCTTCGGCTGACATTTCCACCAAGACGCACAAAGTTATATGGGTTTACGAACAAATTTGTATAATCAATCTCGAAGCTACTCATCATCAACTTCTCCTTTCTTTAAAAGCTTTACTATTCTAAAATCACAGATAAAAGCGATGCCCTCTTCATCATAATCGACATAGTTTCTGATTTTAACTTTTTCTGCATTACTAATTGGCAATGAATATTTTCCTCCGCCTGTTGCTGTATAATTAAACGTGTCATCTTTATTTTTGTTTGTATCAATATCCAAATATTGAGTATCATCAAGTGTTCGCATGTCAAAACAATTATCAAACGGATCATCTTCTCCGCACTTAAGACGTTCCTTAAAGTCCAAATCGTCAATTAATCGCCAGCAAAACTGCTGACACATTGATGAACGGGATATTTTAAGCTCAGAATCCTTATTAAATGCCCGTAATTCAAGAAGATGCTCTATATCTGAAATATCAGAGCTTTTATCACACTCATATTTGTCTGTATACATCTTATAGATAACAGCATTTTCAGGTATATGCTGTTTTATAATATCGGCAATGCTGTCTTCGTTTGCCGTACCGAATTCTTTTACACATTTGATTTCACTCATACCATTTGCCCCCTAAATTAAATTGTCCAAGCACTTTTCTTTTAACTGCTGTGTTTTGTCCACACCATTGACAAGAATTTTTTCAACAGTGAACATTCCTCTTCCAATTGAAGTAAGCCCTCCAACAGCAAGATAACCGTTATCCAAGTCTGCTATTACCGCCGACAATATATTTCTGTCAGCTGCATCAGCATCATTATCAAGAAGTATTTCAAGCTCTGTTGTTCCGTTATAGCATGTAAATTCAGTATAAAGTGCAGACGTTTTTGTTGCTGCGGAAAAACGGTCGATTGAATTTCTTGTTATTTGTTTTATAATAGGTTTATCTATAATGCTTTCAGAAAAAACAATTTTAGATTTAGCGGACTTCTTTTTGCTGTCACTTTTTTGCAGTGAGGCTTTGTTGGAATTTTTATTATTTTCTTTAACATATCCAAACAGCTTTTCTGCTCTTTCCTTATCTGAGAACTCTGTAAAGCGCTGTCTGAATGCCCCGCACCAGCTTGTCCCCGGAATAACAGGCGGACCATCTTTTAGTGTGATATGTTTATAGTCAGGAACAGTTTCTTTATCTTTTGGAGCATCTGTAACATAGCTTCTTATTGAAATTGCTCCTTTTTGTCTTAGCGAAAGCAAAATAACCGTAGCAGCAACATCCGATTTTGGCAGGGTGATTTTCTCTGCTCCCTCCCAGCATTTTTCGCTAAACATATCAAAATCAAGCCATTCATCATATCCGTCCGTAAAATCAAAATGTATTTTGGTTACACTTCTAAGGTGTATTTTTCCGTAGCCACGTGTGCTTTTTGAGCCAAACCTTAACAATCCATCGTTTATTGATGATAAAATAGTTATAATATCTTTTTCATAGTCACAGGCGTTTTTGTCAAGCTCAACGTATCCGGTGAATTCTGCGCCTGTTTCAACCGCTTCAAAATCAAATTTTGCTTCCTTTTCTGCGACTTTTTCGACAAGCCTTACGCAATCTCGTGCAGTAACTGCGCTTTCTTTTGTTAATACCGCATCATAAATCTTTATAGGGCTGGATAAAGATTTCTCACCTTCTGCATAGCCAAAAATTCTTTTATTAAGCTCATCATTTTTCAAACAGCTTCTCATTATACCTGCTATTGATGTTGCAGGTATATAAGGCACTTCCCTGCTGTCACAAATAACATCGCTGTCTGTATTTTTATTATTGCCCGAACCAATAGCAAGCGGAGTAATAAGTTCAAATACAATTTTAAAATAAATATGTGAATTAGTCATGGTTGCTGTCCTCCTTCTTATTTTCCTTCAGCTTGTATTTCGTCAGATTAAGAATAATAAGAACATAATTACGCCATAGATTAGAGTCTTTGAGTTTATTACGCTTTACATCAGCTTTTTCAAGAATTGATTTCACTGTATTTATTTTACTTTCCGTTTTTATTGATTTATACCGGTTTTCAAAATCTGATCGAACCTTTGACTGCTTTGCCATTAGAATAAGTCTTCCAACTGTAGAAGCGTTAAGCTCCTTTAATTCTTCAATATGATTTTTCACAAAGTCAATTGCTTCATTTCGCATATCTTCATATGCAAGCTTGTTGTCTAAAAGCTGTGATATTAAACCCTTCACTGGCAAATCTTTAGCTGATAGTTTGTCATTTGATGTGCTGCTGCATTTAAATTCAGATAATTTATATATTGCAATATGTCCAAAGCCCTCTCCGAATTTTTCCCCTATAAGGATATTCTTGCTTATATTTCCCGTATCAGCTGCTTTGAATACAACGGCACTTCCTGCAGCTATTACTCGGTAATGAGGGCTTTGCAGTCCTCTTTTTGCATTATAGCCCATTATAGCTTTATATCGTATCGTACTGAAAGACATTTTATCATCATTGCTTCCCGGCTTAAAGCAAAACAGCTCAGATTTTTCTCCAAGCTTTTCCTTTAACAGCTCATATGACGGATTATAATTCCCGAACTCGTCCATAAGAACAATATCAGATAAAGCAACCGCAGCATAATACTCACCTTTTTCAAGTTTAACTTCATTGTTTTTGTCTTTAGAAATAATCTCAGAAGAAATAATATCACACAACGAATATTGTGCTGTTTTACTTCTTCCGAAGCGAATACTTCCATTAAGCAGGTTTAGTATGCTTTTTAAATATATGCCTTTACCGCTTATTGTTCCGCTGAACAGTTGTCCTTTGCTTATACAATTTTGAGTATACAAAACTTTTTCACTAGTTGAGTGATGATAGATTGTTTCTGTGACTGGCTTTATATATTCATACCTTTCGGTAAGATAACCATTCTTAAACGGCTTTATTATTTTATCGTCGGTACGTTCAGTAACATTAAATACTCCATCTTCTCCTTTAATCCTTCCGAGTAAGGGAACAGCCGGTATAGAGTATTCGTTTTCTTTTTTTGTGATGTACAGAGGGGAAAAACAAATATTATTTTTCAGAAACAGATTCTCAAAATTACCGTCCTCATTATTAATGCTTAGGTACTTCCCTGCAAAAGCGCCTAAAACTGTGCTTCCCGGGATATAGTCATACGAACTGTCAGCTGTTGCTGATGGTATAAAAACATTATCATTAAGAATTACGGTATACCCGATTGTATAGGTTTCATTGTCTAAAATATCACCGGTGCTTATCAGTACGGTCCTATTGGCGCAATCTGATTTAATCAGCTCGCATTTTACTGCGCCATATCCCCTGTTGCGCTTATAGCCGATATTTTTAAGGGCCTTGCAAATTTTCATGAAATCAGTTGTATACTTATCATCAATTTCAATATCAGCGATAAAAACCGTTTCCTTATCTTCATCTCCCTTATTGATTTTGGGCAGATAATGGTTAACCGTTCTTGTAAATCTCAAGCTATTGTCTTCAGCAGCGCCTGATGAACTATCAATCTTTGTTTCAGCTTTTACTGAAGTAAAAAATTTTGTTATTTCCGCGCCGTGTATTTTATTGGCGTGTATAAGGCAGTCTGCCTCCTTACTTAACATACCATAATCTTCAAGCAAGGCGTCTGAAATTTTTAAAGAACCCGGTTTGTCGCTCCCAGTAACACCAAATATGCTATTTACTACATCCCTATCAAGCTCGATGTATTCCGCCGCTTCACGCAGGCAGCCCTTGAGCCGTCTTGATGGGACAAACGGCAGCCCGTATCTGTCAATACATACATCGGTATCAATGCTAGAAGAAAAGCCATCTCCACTTGCTGCACATAAATCTGATTTCAAGGTTATTTTAATCTTATTCATCTGCTGCTCCCTCCTGCTGAATTCCATTTTCACTGAACCAAATATCATAAATCAAGGAAACGTCATAAATCAGCTTCATTTCCTCTTCAGTGTCAGAAAGCTTAAAATCTTTTCCCTTAACCCTTGAATTAATACGGCTGACTTCATATCTGAAGTAGGAATAGCCCTTTACTATTGCGTCGCTGAGAGCCTTAACATTTGAGCGCCCAATGTCCTTGTTTTTAAGCTTTTCACCCATATCACAAAATTTCTTGAATTCTTCAACATATTCGTATGGTCTGGATGTTATACCCATTTCCTGAAAATCTCTTACAGCCTCAAGCTCGTTTGTGATTCCCGCATGGCAAAAATGAAAATCGATATAATTTTTGCCCGGATTCTTATGCGCTCGTTTTTTCCCTGATTCACAGCATTGCTCTGCAATCTCGTATACATCGGCAAAGGGAGCGTGGCTATGAAAAATAGCTATCCCTGCACAAGCGGAATTGTTAGAATTATCAGAATTAGACTTAGCAATAAGCGTATCAAAATATGTTTTTACAATAGGCAATGCCATACGTGCATTGCAAATAAGTGTTATTTCATCGCCACTGCTGATTACAAGGCGATAACCTCTTTTGTCTTCATCATTTTTGTCCTTGTTGTAATTTTTAAAATACTCATTTATTGCATTTATCGGGTTTCTGATAAAATTTGTATCTGTATTAATGGAAAACTTCCTAAGCGCCGTTACACATTCAGTATATCCGTTCTTCTCTTTAGTTGCGTCTTTAACTTTCTGTCCCATATTGTTACCGTCAATATAAATTACAGCGAGCAGGCTTTCAATACCCTTTTTTGTAGTCATATCATCAAGATTTTTTACTTTAGTTAAAGACTTCAGCTCTTTTTGAAAAAGCATATCCGCGTATTTACTGTCATAATTTTCTAAAGGATTGTTATATGACTTTAATTTGAACTTGCTTTCACGGGAATGAGATTCTTGCTTTTTAAAATCTTTTTCAACAATAGGCATATATGTAAGCCTGTCCACCTGAGTAAATGGAAGTGTATTGCATGGTGTGGTAAAGGTTCCGGTATTTTTCTTTATTCTATTTTCTTGATAAAGTTTTTTTCGGTCGTCAATAAAATTTTCTGTTGTGTCAACTTTTGAAGCAATTATGCTGACAGTATATGTTTCATCAAGCAGCATACGCGACAAAATTTTGTTTGCTTTTATATATCTCTGCTCATCTCTATAAATAATAAGCAGATTTCCGCCGCCTACATAAAGAACCTCTGCGTCTAAATCACTGTTTTTAAAGCTGTCAAGCGAAAAATCACATCCTAACTTCCAATCACACTCCCAATCACCCTTCCAATCGCATTTTATTTTCATATGGTGATTTTCTGATGCAAGCTTAACAAAACGGTAATAAAGCGTTGCCAGTAAATCCGAGCCACCTGATATTTCATTTATTCTGTTCGTCCGGTAGATATATTCCTGCTTGCTTCGGCAATCATACAGTGCAGTAACTAAACCCGACATAAGTTATCCTCCTATACATGCTTTTACTTATTTCGACAATGTTTTGTCGTTTTGAATTATGTCAAATATTTTTTCGTATCCATCTTTAAGTTTCTTTTGAAGAATATTATATGTGTATGGTTGAGCGCTGAATCCAAAATGGTTAATATCATTGCGGTAATCTGTTATGTCCTTTGATACATCAGATACTTTATTTTCAATATTAACAACTAACCTTTGAACCGAATGGCAATAATTATCAATATCGATATTGCATTTATTTAAGTCTTTTTCATTATTTTTGTAATTATCCCGAATTAATGAGGGTATATCAGAAGTGTTATAATCTTTTGCTTTTAAATTCAAAGCATATTTTGCAATTTTTTCTCTATAAGTTTTATTTGTTTCGTCTAAGTCAAATTTAACACAAACATAGGTTTTTATAGTTTCATCAAGTGCTGTAAGCCCCTGCTGTGTAAAGCCTTTATCAATACACCATTTAATTGTTGCCAAACCGATTTCTAAATTTGATTTTGTATTAAATTCTTTTGTGCTTTCAACAACTTTTTCAAACAACGGAGCCAGCGGTTCTATGAGTGGACTATTATTGTGAGAAGCCTCTTCATATGATGATAAAAAGCGTTCATATGATTTGCTGATACTGTTTTCTTTTTTAGATTTGTCGTTTATTTTCCCACGTGAAGTTTGAATACATTTTGTAAACTCCTCCAGCCGTTTAACCGGATTTTCAAATATTGCAAGCTGTTTTTTCATATCATCATTCACTAAATTTTTCTGCTCTTCATATAGCTTGCACATCATTTCTGCATTTCCATAGTCAGTCATAAGCTGTGCAGCAAAAGACCAGTCAATTATATTCATATACATTGTCATGTCAAAAATCGGAACAGGCTTTAAGCTATCTTGATCTGTAGCAGCAGCTTCAAACGCACCATAGTATATTCCTTCTACTGTTATGTTCTTCAATACCCTTGCGTAACATAGCACAGTCAATACAAACATTGGTATGCTCCTAAAGCTATGTGTGATATCAAAAATGATCTTATCTCCCTCTTCAATGCTGTCATAAAATATTTTAAAAATCTGCATTAGCTCATCGTTGTTTTTCCCTGAAGGAATATTCACCGATTTAAACGGAGCCTTTTCAGGGTATTTTTTTTCTAAAATAGCTTTAAGGCCTTCTTTGTCATTAGGCGCCCATTGTTTTTGTTCAGATACTTCTGTTGTAAATACTGTTATTTTGTCATCAGCTTTAAGCGGCGAATCAAACATAAACGAGATCAGTGCTTCCTGTATGTATTTTGTTTCACAACATTGTGTGCTTTTTAAATCAAGTTTGTAATTTGCAGTTTTGTAATCGTCTTTTGGTCCTACTCCGAGAACTGACATAAAATGCTTTCCCATAATTTTTCTCCTTTAAATTTTAGCATCAAAATTTATTATACCTATAAGAATAAAATCCTTTGCCTGTAATGCACCCTTACTTGGTGATACCGGTTGAAACGGGCTTATGGAAAAA
>ENA-UOYA01001697-UOYA01001697.1-activated-sludge-metagenome-genome-assembly--contig:-NODE-1697-length-22643-cov-9.553081_pt1 | contig 22643 bp, 37 predicted proteins | sample MGYA00238163_ERZ764804 | MGnify/ENA primary metagenome ERZ764804 (study PRJEB28919, sample SAMN05720223) | activated sludge metagenome | isolation source: Anaerobic digester | place: Hong Kong... | reverse complement strand
CACAAGCTTTTTAGGAGGCGACCAAAATGGCAATCAAGGAAAAGATCAGAATCAGACTAAAGTCGTACGACCACAACCTCGTCGACGCGGCCTCGGAGAAGATAGTTGAGACGACCAGGCGAACCGGCGGCAGGATATCGGGCCCCGTTCCGCTTCCCACTGAGAAGGAGATAATCACCATCCTCCGCGCCGTCCATAAATATAAGGATTCCCGCGAGCAGTTCGAGCTGAGGACCCATAAGCGCCTTATCGATATCTACAAGCCCTCGGCGAAGACCATGGACGCTCTTATGAGCCTTGAGCTTCCCGCCGGCGTGGAGATCGACATCAAGCTGTAAAGCTCCGTTTCCGGCGCATATCCGGCCGGGTGACATTTTCGTTTCACCGGTCCGCCGCTCTTTTTCGCGTTCGCGCGCACAGCCGGCGGGAAAGACGGCAAGGTCAAGTTGGCTTCGGCCAACCAATAACCAAAGGAGGAAAACCACATGGAAAAAGGCATCATCGGCAGAAAGCTCGGCATGACACAGTATTTCCTTGCAAGCGGCGCCACTATCCCGGTAACCGTTATTGAGGCGGGCCCGTGCGTCGTCGTCCAGAAAAAGACGGTCGGGAACGAGGGGTATTCGGCGGTCCAGCTCGGCTTCTCCGACGCTTCCCCGAAACAGGTGAACAAGCCCCTGAAGGGGCATTTCGACAAGGCCTCGGCGGCCTACAAAACGGTGCTTCGCGAGTTTAAGCTCCAAAACTCCGACGAGCTTTCCCCCGGCGACATAATCAAGGTCGACGTCTTTTCCGAGGGCGACCGCGTTGATGTGTCCGGCATCTCCAAGGGCAAGGGCTACGCGGGCGTCATAAAGCGCTTCGGCGCCCACCGCGGCCCGGCATCCCACGGCTCCGGCTATCACAGGGGCCAGGGCTCCATGGGCGCCAACTCCGACCCCTCGCGCGTTATGAAGGGCAAAATGATGCCCGGACACATGGGCCATGAAAAGGTGAGCATACAAAACCTTGAGGTCATTAAAGTGGACGCCGAGCAGAACATCATCGCCGTCAAGGGCGCCGTCCCCGGTCCCAAGGGCGGCATTGTGACGATAAAGACCTCGGTGAAGAAATAAGGAAGGCACCCGGAAGGAGGAAACATCATGCAAACCGTTGCAGTTTACGATAAGAGCGGTAAGGCTGTGGGCGAGATAGCCCTTTCGGATGCCGTGTTCGGCGCCGAGATCAACAAAACCGCGCTCTATATGGCCGTAAAGAATTACCTCGCCAACCAGAGGCAGGGCACCCATTCGACATTGACTCGCGCCGAGGTGAGCGGCGGCGGCCGTAAGCCGTGGAGGCAGAAGGGCACAGGCCGCGCGCGCCATGGCTCCACGCGTTCCCCGCAATGGACCCACGGCGGCGTCGCCTTAGGGCCCAAGCCCCGCACCTACCGCTTCACAATTAACAAGAAACTGAAGCGCACCGCCATTTTGTCGGCCCTTTCGTCCAAGGTCAAGGAGGGCAACCTCATCGTGATGGAGGACCTTAAATTCGACAGTATCAAAACAAAGCCCGTGGTGGAAATGCTGGGCGCACTGGGCGCTAAGAAGGCCCTTTTGGTCAGCGCCGTTTCGGATACCGTGCTCGTCAAAAGCGCGCGCAACATAGAAGGCGTCAAGACCGCGCCGGTTAACGCCATCAACGTCTATGACATCCTCAAATACGATAAGCTTATCTTAGCGAAGGACGCTGTCGCCAAGCTTGAGGAGGTGTATGCGTAATGAAATTCGCGCAGGATATCATCTTAAAGCCCATCGTGACCGAGAAGAGCATGGCCGGGCTTCACGAGAGGAAATACACCTTCCGCGTGGCGCCCGATTCCAACAAGGTGGAGATCAAAAAGGCAGTAGAGGAGCTTTTCAAGGTAAAGGTAAAGTGTGTGCACACCGTGAACCTTAAGGGTAAGAAAAAGAGGGTGGGCGTCCATGTCGGGAAACGCCCCGACTGGAAAAAGGCCGTTGTCACGCTGACCGAGGACAGCAAGACCATTGAATTCTTCGACAGCCTGATGTAAGCCGTGATAAGGAGTGAATGAACGATGTCGATAAAGAAATACAAGCCCACCACTCCGGTGCGCCGTTTTATGACTGTGTCCACCTTTGAGGAAGTCGACAGGGTTAAGCCCGAGCGCTCTTTGCTCGAGCCTTTGAAGAAAAACGCCGGGCGCAACAGCTACGGCAGGATTACCGTCCGCCACCGGGGCGGCGGCAACAAAACCAAATACAGGATTATCGACTTTAAGCGCGATAAAACCGATATGAATGCCACTGTGCTTTCCGTAGAGTACGACCCCAACCGCAGCGCAAACATCGCCCTTTTGCAGTATGAGGACGGCGAAAAGCGGTATATAGTGGCTCCCGCGGGACTTAAGAAGGACGACGTCGTCGTCAGCAGCGCCGAGGCCGACATCAAGCCGGGCAACGCGCTGCCGCTGGCCAACATCCCCGTCGGCACCGTCATCCACAACATAGAGCTCCATCCTGGCAAGGGAGGGCAGCTCGTCCGCTCGGCCGGCAACTACGCCCAGCTCATGGCCAAGGAGGGCGATTACGCCCAGATCCGCCTGCCCTCCGGCGAGGTCCGGCTGGTGGGCCTGCAGTGTAAGGCCTCGATAGGGCAGGTGGGCAATATCGACCATGAGAACGTTTCTATAGGCAAGGCGGGCAGAAAGCGCCATATGGGCTGGCGTCCCTCCGTACGCGGCTCGGCCATGAACCCGGTCGACCACCCGCACGGCGGCGGCGAGGGCAAGTCGCCGGTAGGGCGGCCCAGTCCCCTTACGCCGTGGGGCAAGCCGACGCTCGGCTACAAGACCCGTGCTAAGAAGAACAAGAGCGACAAGTTCATCATCAAGAGAAGGAAAAGCAAATAGGCGCCGCCGGCTGCCGTTTTGCGGATTTTGTGCCATCGGCATATAGATAGGGAGGATACTGTAATGGGCAGAAGCGTAAAGAAGGGACCGTATGTGGCCCCCAAGCTTTTGAAAAAAGTACAGGAAATGAATAAAGCCGGCGAAAAGAAGGTTATCAAGACCTGGTCCCGTGCGTCAACCATTTTCCCGGATTTTGTTGGGCATACCTTTGCCGTGCACGACGGGAGAAAGCATGTGCCGGTCTATGTGACCGAGGATATGGTCGGCCACAAGCTCGGCGAATTCGCCCCCACAAGGCTGTTTCGGGGCCACTCCGGCTCCAAGACGTCCAACACGAAGTAGCGGCGGTAAAGGAGGAACATGAATGGAAGCCAAAGCGCATCTTCGTTACGCGAGGATATCCCCGCGCAAGCTTAAAATACTGCTTGACCTTATCCGAAACAAGCCGGCGCCAGTCGCCGCGGCCATTCTTAAAAACACCAACAAGATAGGCTGCGAGCCGCTCGCCAAGCTTTTGAAATCGGCGGTCGCCAACGCGGAGAACAATCACCATATGAACACCGACAAGCTTTATGTGGCGCAGTGCTATGTCTGCCCCGGCCCTACCCTCAAGCGCATACGCGCGAGAGCGAGGGGCAGCGCGGCCCGCATACTCAAAAGGACATCGCACGTAACGCTTGTCCTTAAGGAAAAGGAAGAGGCTTGAGGAGGTAAAGTATGGGACAGAAAGTTAATCCGCACGGACTGAGAGTCGGCGTTATTAAAAACTGGGATTCCAGATGGTATGCCAAGGACCATCTGTTCGGCGACATTCTCGTCGAAGACGTGAAAATCAGAAAATTCCTCAAGGACGCCCTGCGCGGCGCAGGTGTGCCCAGGATAGAAATAGAGCGCGATTCGGCCAAGGTGCGCATCTTTATTCACTGCTCGCGGCCCGGCATAGTCATAGGCCGCGGCGGCTCGGAGATAGAGAAGCTCCGCCAGCGCATGGAGGCGCTCATCGGAAAGCCGGTGCTCCTCAATATCGTCGAGATCCGCTCCCCGGACCTTAATGCGCAGCTGGTGGCAGAGAATATCGCCGCACAGCTCGAAAAGCGCATTTCCTTCCGCCGCGCCATGAAGCGCGCCATCGCCATGGCCATGAAGCTCGGCGCCAAGGGCATCAAGACCGCCGTTTCAGGCCGGCTGGGCGGCGCCGAGATAGCCCGCAGCGAGCATTACCACGAGGGCACCATCCCGCTGCAGACCCTGCGCGCCGACATCGATTACGGATTTGCGGAAGCCAAAACCACTTACGGACGCATCGGCGTCAAGGTGTGGATCTACAAGGGCGAGGTCCTGCCGGAGGTCAAGAAGGTTTCCCAGCCCGCCCAAAAGGAAGGAGGAGCCCGATAGTCATGCTGATGCCCAAAAGAGTCAAATACAGGAGAGTGCAGCGCGGCCGCATGACCGGCAAGGCGACACGGGGCAACACCCTCTCATACGGTGATTACGGCCTGGAGGCGCTGGAGCCCGCGTGGATAACATCCAACCAGATAGAAGCCGCGCGTGTCGCCATGACCCGCTTTATCAAAAGAGGCGGCAAGGTGTGGATCAAGATCTTCCCCGACAAGCCCGTTACCAAAAAGCCCGCCGAGACCCGTATGGGAAGCGGAAAGGGCTCGCCCGAATACTGGGTCGCGGTCGTAAAGCCGGGGCGCGTGATGTTCGAGATAACCGGCGTTTCCGAGGAAGCCGCGCGCGAGGCCATGCGCCTTGCCATGCACAAGCTGCCGGTTAAATGCAGGTTTGTGAGCAAATCCCAAGCTCCGGGAGGTGACCGGTAATGAAGGCGAAGGAAATCAGGGAGCTTAGTTCAAACGAGCTGGAGCTCAAGCTTAAAGACCTTAAGCAGGAGCTTTTCAACCTACGCTTTCAGCACGCGACAAATCAGCTTGAAAATCCGATGAGGATAGCGGCCGTCAAGAAGGATATTGCCCGCGTCAAAACCATAATCCGGGAAAGGGAGCTTAAGGGCAACGCGTGAGCTTGTCCGCTGCGAAAGGAGGAATACGGCCCATGGAGAGCACAAAGCAAAAGACCAGAGGCATACGGAAAACCCGTGTAGGCATGGTGGTCAGCAATAAGATGGACAAAACCATAGTGGTCGCCATTGAAGATAATGTAAAGCATCCTCTGTATAAGAAGATTGTCAAGCGCACCTACAGGCTCAAGGCCCACGACGAGCGCAACGAGTGCGCCGAGGGAGACAAGGTGCTTGTGATGGAAACCCGCCCCATGTCTAAGGACAAGAGGTGGCGTCTTGTGGAAATTCTCGAAAAGGCGAAATAGTCCTGCGCTTTATGCCGGATGCGTTTAAAGCTTAAGTTTGATTTGCCGAGTAAAACGCGGCAGCGGGAAGGTCCCGCGCAGTACTTCGCAATACTTTCCGCATTCGTCGCTGCCACGGCGGCGAAAGGGAGGACGCCCGGTTAGGCGGCGGAAGGTATTATATGGGTTCAAAGGAGGAGTTTCCGTGATTCAACAGCAGTCCTATCTTAAGGTCGCCGACAATACGGGCGCCAAAGAGATCATGTGCATCCGCGTTCTCGGCGGCACAAGAAGAAAATATGCCAATATCGGCGACGTGGTGGTCGCTTCGGTCAAGAAAGCGACACCCGGCGGCGTTGTTAAAAAGGGCGAGGTAGTAAGGGCGGTCATCGTCCGTTCGGCCAAGGGGATTCGCAGGAGCGACGGCTCGCACATCCGCTTCGACGACAACGCTGCGGTAATTATTAGGGAAGACAAAAATCCGAGGGGCACGCGCATCTTTGGGCCTGTGGCCAGAGAGCTCCGCGACAAGGAATACACGAAGATTCTGTCGCTGGCCCCCGAGGTTTTATGAGGAGGCGGCGCGTATGGGCAGAAAGGTTCATGTAAAAAAGGGCGACACGGTTATCGTCCTGTCGGGTAAGAGCGCCGGCAAGAAGGGCAAGGTGCTGGAGGTGTCCCCCGGTGAGGGCAAGCTCATCATCGAGGGCGTAAACCTCGTAACCAAGCATGTGAAGCCCAGAAAGCAGGGCCAGCCCGGAGGCATCGTCAAGGCCGAGGGCGCGATGTATGCCTGCAAGGTACAAATCGTCTGCAAGAACTGCGGCAAGCCCACCAGGATAGGCCGCAGGATAAACGGCGACGGCAGCAAGGAACGCATCTGTAAAAAATGCGGCGCTACCCTGTGATGAGGAGGCATAGTCGTATATGGCCAGATTAATGGATTACTATAAGAAGGAAGTCGCTCCCGCGCTGATGAAAAAATTCGGCTACAAGAGCGTTATGCAGATACCCAAGCTGGAGAAGATAGTGGTCAACGTCGCCTGCGGCGAGGCCAAGGACAACTCAAAGGTTATCGACGCCGTCATGTCGGACATCTCCAAAATCACCGGCCAGAAGCCGGTCGTGTGCAAGGCCAAAAAATCCGTTTCGAATTTCAAGCTGCGCGCAGGCATGCCGGTCGGCGTGAAGGTCACGCTGCGCGGCGAAAGAATGTATGAGTTTCTCGACCGGTTTTTCAACGCGGCGCTGCCGAGGGTGCGCGATTTCCGCGGCATAAACCCCAATTCCTTTGACGGCAAGGGCAATTATTCGCTGGGCGTCAAGGAGCAGCTTATCTTCCCCGAGATCGAGTACGACAAGATCGACAAGGTGCGCGGCATGGACGTCATCATCGTGACCAGTGCGAGCAGCGACGAGGAAGCCAAGGAGCTGCTGAGCCTTATGGGCGCTCCCTTTGCCAAACAGTGAGGAGGAAATTGACGTGGCCAAAAAAGCGATGATAATAAAGCAGCGCAGACCGGCGAAATTCTCCACGAGGAGATACAACAGATGCAAGCTTTGCGGAAGGCCTCACGCCTATCTGCGCAAGTTCGGCGTATGCCGCATCTGCTTCCGCGAGCTCGCGTACAAGGGTCAGATACCCGGCGTTAGAAAGGCGAGCTGGTAAGCCGGCCGCTATTACAGTATGGGTATGAGGAGGTTTCATCCATGCAGATAACAGATCCTATCGCCGACATGCTCACCCGCATCCGCAATGCCAATTCGGCAAAGCATGACACGGTGGATATCCCGGCGTCCAATATGAAAAAGGCCATCGCGCAGATTCTGCTCGATGAGGGATATATCAAAAATTATCAGATAATTGACGACGCCAAGCAGGGTGTCATCCGCATCCATCTTAAGTACGGCGCCGGCAAGACCAAGGTTATTCAGGGGCTACGCAGGGTGTCAAAGCCGGGCTTGCGCTTTTATGCCGATGTCGAGAACATGCCAAAGGTTATGAAGGGGCTGGGCGTAGCCATAGTGTCCACGTCCAAGGGCGTCATGACAGACAAGAGGGCGCGCAAGGAAAACGTGGGCGGCGAAGTCCTCGCCTTTGTCTGGTAGTTTTGGAGGTGCTTTGAAAATGTCTCGAATCGGAAAAAAGCCGATAACCATCCCCTCCGGCGTCACCGTTTCAATCGGCGAGGGCAACAATGTGACCGTAAAGGGTCCGAAAGGCACGCTGGAAAAGACGTTTCACAAGAGTATGAAGATTATTAAGGAGGACAATGTCCTTAGGGTGGAGCGTCCGTCGGAGGACAAGTTTTACAAATCCCTGCACGGGCTTACGAGATCGCTGCTCTTCAATATGATCGAGGGCGTTACCAACGGCTACAAAAAGACGCTGGAGGTCAGCGGCGTTGGTTTCCGTGCAGCCAAGCAGGGCAAGCAGCTCGTCATGAACCTCGGCTTTTCTCACCAGGTTTTCATGGACGAGGCGCCGGGCATCACGGTGGAGGTGCCCGCCCCCAACCAGATTGTAATCAGCGGGACGGATAAGCAGGCGGTCGGCCAGTTCGCCGCCGAGGTTCGCAGGAAGAGGCCGCCTGAGCCGTATAAGGGCAAGGGCATCAAGTACGTCGGCGAGCGCGTAGTGCGCAAGGAAGGCAAGGCCGGCAAGAAGTAAGGCGAGGAGTGAAAGAATATGGTCAACAAACCCGATACAAACAAGGCAAGGCTAAAAAGGCATATCAGGGTGCGCGCCAAGATTTCAGGCACTCCTGATCGCCCCAGATTATCCGTCTACCGTTCGCTAAAGCACATTTACGCCCAGATTATCGACGATACGAACGGCGTAACCCTCGCAGCCTCCTCTTCCCTGGAAAAGGATTTCGGCGCTTACGGCGGAAATGTCGAAGCCGCGAAGAAGGTCGGGCAGATGGTCGCCAAGAAGGCTCTTGAAAAGGGCATTTCCGAGGTCGTGTTCGACAGAAGCGGCTACTTATATCACGGCCGTGTGAAGGCGTTAGCCGAAGGAGCCCGCGAAGGCGGACTTAAATTCTGAGTGAGGAGGATATACCATGGCAGAGCTTATAGACGCAAGCGCCCTCAACCTGCAGGAGAGGGTTGTCATGTATAATAGGGTGTCCAAAACCGTCAAGGGCGGCCGCGTGATTAAGTTCACCGCGCTCGTAGTCGTAGGCGACGGCCAGGGCATTGTGGGCTACGGACTGGGCAAGGCGGCGGAGATACCCGACGCCATACGAAAGGGCATAGAGGACGCCAAGAAAAACCTCGTGCGCGTACCCCTCAAGGGAACGACCATACCGCACGAATATATCGGAAAATTCGGCGCTTCCCGGGTGCTCATGAAGCCCGCCCCGGAGGGCACCGGCGTTATCGCGGGCGGCGCGGTCAGAGCCGTGCTGGAGCTCGCGGGCATACGCGACATTCGCACCAAGGCGCTGCGCTCGCGCAACCCCATCAACCTCGTCGCGGCCACCATAAACGGCCTTACGAGCATACGCGACGCCAAGACGGTCGCGGCGGTGCGCGGCAAGCCTTACAAAGAAGCAGTGAAATAGGGGGGACGGACAATGGCTGACATTAAAATCTCTCTTGTCCGCAGTCTAATCGGCTGCAAGGACGACCAGATCGCCACGGCCCGGTCGCTTGGCCTTAATAAGGTCGGCGATTTTTCGGTGCAGCCGGACAATCCCCAGACACAGGGCAAGATAAGGAAAATAATTCACCTTTTGAAGGTGGAAGAATGCAGATAAGGGGGTGTAGAGCATGAAACTTAACGAGCTTTCTCCGGCTTTAGGATCCATTACGGGGAGAAAGCGCAAGGGCAGAGGCCCGGGCAGCGGCAGCGGCAAAACGGCCGGCAAGGGCCACAAGGGCCAGAAGGCCCGCAGCGGCGGCGGCGTGCGCCCAGGCTTTGAGGGCGGACAGATGCCGCTTTCGAGGCGTCTTCCCAAGCGCGGCTTCCACAACGCGTTCGCAAAGCAATACGCGGTTATCAATGTGTCTGCACTCAACCGTTTTGAGGACGGCGCGGTGGTCAATTTCCAGGTGCTAAAGGAAGCGGGCGCTGTGTCCAAGGCTCTTGACGGGCTGAAAATACTCGGAAGGGGCGAAATAACCAAGAAGCTCACCGTTCAGGCTTCCGTTTTTACCAAAAGCGCAAAGGAGAAGATCGAGGCGGCGGGCGGAAAGGCAGAGGTGGTGTAAATGTTTGAGGCGTTCAGAAACGCTTTCAAAATCCATGATCTGCGCAGAAAGATATTATTCGCGCTCTTTATGATAATTGTGTACCGCCTGGGGTGCAGCATTCCCGTGCCCCTGGTGGATTCGGGCGCGCTGTCCGACCTTTACAAGAACCCTAACGAGATTATCGGCCTTGTCACCATCCTGACGGGGCTTGACAAAATGTCTGTTTTCGCCATGGGCGTGTCGCCGTATATCACGTCCTCCATCATAATGCAGCTTCTCACCGTGGCCATTCCGTACCTTGAGAGGCTCCAGAAGGAGGGCGAGGAGGGGCGCAAGAAGATAGCCAAAATAACCCGCTATGTCACAGTCCTATTGGGCATTCTTCAGTCCTACGCCTTCTACACGGTGCTGCGCAACACGGAAAACGCCCTGACCGCCAACGGCAGGACCGTATTCGGCGCCATAACCATAATCGGCGCCTTCACCGCCGGCACAGCGCTCGTCATGTGGCTGGGAGAGCAGATCAACGACAAGGGCATCGGCAACGGCATTTCCCTTATTCTTACGGCCAACATCGTTTCCCGCGGGCCGGAGATAATAAGCAGCATAAGGGTACTTGTAGAGAGCAGGCAGTTTATCCCGCTTATCGTCATCCTGTTAATCGCGGTGGCAATGATAACGTCCATCGTCCATATGAACGAGGCCGAGCGCCGCATACCCATACAATACGCCAAGCGCGTAGTAGGGCGCAGGATGTACGGGGGGCAGAGCACGCATCTGCCCATCAAGCTCGCCATGAGCGGCGTTATCCCCATCATCTTCGCCAGCACCATTCTGTCCATGCCGTCGCTTATCGGCACGATGTTCAACATAAGCTGGCTTAAGGACCTTCTGACCTCGCGGAGCTGGGTCTATCCGGTGCTGTATTTCCTTCTGATACTGTTCTTCAATTATTTCTACGTTTCCATACAGTACGACACTACGGAGATATCCAACAATATCCAGAAAAACGGCGGCTTTGTGCCGGGTATTCGCCCCGGCGAGAACACCGTCAAGTATATCAATAAGATACTCAACAAAACAACCCTCTTGGGCGCCGTCTTCCTCGGCATTGTGGCGGTTCTCCCGCTTGTGCTGTCGCTTGCCATGTCGGTGTCCGTCGGCCTTGCCGGGACGTCGGTGCTGATTATAGTCAGCGTGGTGCTTGAGACGGCGAGACAGATCGAGTCCCAGATGGTCATGCGCCATTACAAGGGCTTCCTTGAATAGACCGAACGGAGGCGGAGCCTATGAGGATAATACTGCTGGGCGCGCCGGGCGCGGGAAAGGGCACACAGGCTGAAAAGCTGAACGAGCGCTACGGCATCCCCGCCGTTTCCACCGGAAACATCATCCGCGAGAACATTCAAAAGGGCACCGAGCTGGGCCTAAAGGCCAAGGCTTACACAGAATCCGGCTCCCTCGTGCCCGACGAGCTCGTGATCGAGATAATAAAGGGCCGGCTGGCCGAGGACGACTGCAAAAACGGCTTTATTCTCGACGGCTTCCCGAGGACGGTGGCGCAGGCCGAGGCGCTTGACGCGATGGGCGTTCTTATCGACAGGGTCATCTGCATGGAGGTAAGCGAGGACGTCGTCGTCAGGCGCATGTCGGGCAGGCGCGTGTGCAGCGATTGCGGCGCGAGCTACCATGTGCTGACAAAGCCCTCCGCGGCGGGCGAAAGCTGTGAGAAATGCGGAGGCAGCCTTGTTATCAGGAGCGACGACCAGCCGGAAACCGTCAAGAACCGGCTTAAGGTGTACCGCCAAATGACGGCTCCCCTCAAGGCGTACTATGAAAAAACAGGCCGTCTTACCGTTGTTGACGGCGGGGGCACGATGGAGCAAACCAACGCCCTCGTCACGGCGGCGTTAGAGGCACAGACGACATGATTAAGCTAAAGTCCCCACGGGAGCTCCGCCTTATGCGCGAGGCCGGCAGGATAGCCGGCAGGGCGCTTTTAGCGGGCGGAAAGGCGGTAAAGCCCGGCGTTTCGACGGCCGACATAAACGCCGTAATACACGAGGAGCTGCTGCGCGGCGGCGCTCTCCCGTCCTTTCTCGGCTACAACGGGTTTCCCGCGTCGGCATGCATATCGGTGAACAAAGAGGTCATCCACGGCATACCCTCGCGGTCGGTCATAATAAACGAGGGGGACCTTGTCAGCATCGATGTGGGCGCCTTCAAGGACGGATATCACGGCGACTGCGCCTGTACCTTTGCGGCCGGAACACCGTCGCCTAAAGCCAAGCTCCTTATGGACGTCACCAGGCAGAGCTTTTTCGAGGGCATACGGCAGGCCAGAGAGGGCAAGCATGTGTCGGATATCGGAGCCGCGGTGCAGGAATATGTTGAGAGGCACGGTTTTTCGGTTGTGCGGCAGTTTGTGGGCCACGGCCTCGGGCAGTCGCTTCACGAGGAGCCGGATGTGCCGAATTACGCTTTCGGAGGGGCCGGCGCCCGCCTTGTAAGGGGCATGACAATAGCCGTTGAGCCAATGGTAAACGAGGGCGGCTACGAGGTGGATATCCTTGAGGACGGCTGGACGGTAGTGACCGCCGACGGGTCGCTTTCCGCTCACTTCGAGCATTCCGTGGCGATAACCGACGGCGAGCCCGTCATCCTGACGCTGCCCTGACCGGAGGATAGAGTAAATGCGCCGACGGCGCGCGCACCTCCACAGAATATACGCGAATCGGTGTCCTACAGGGAGTGGAGGCTGTTATGGAGATTAGCAAGGCCTGCGTGGTGAAATCCAAGGCGGGAAGAGACAAGGGCGGATTATTTTATGTGCTGGATGTAAAGGGCGATTTCGCCTTCATAGCCGACGGCAGGCGCAGGAAGGTCGAGGCCCCGAAGCGCAAGCGCTTAAAGCACCTTTGCCATCACGGCTGTCCGGATACGCCGGTGAGGCGGACAATACTCTCCGGCGGCCTGCCTACAAACGCGGCGCTGCGCAGGGCCTTGACGGGTTACAGGAGAGAACAGGAGGGGAATTCATTTGTCGAGGGATGACGTCATAGAAGTCGAGGGTGTGGTGACCGAAGCGCTTCCCAACGCCATGTTTCATGTGGAGCTGCAGAACGGCCACAGAATCCTTGCCCATATATCGGGCAAGCTCCGCACCAATTATATAAAGATACTGCCGGGTGACAGGGTCACGGTGGAGATGTCCCCATACGACCTTTCGCGCGGGCGCATCACCTGGCGTTCCAAATAGACCGCGCGGCGCGGGGCTTTACAAGGCCGCTGTGGCTGCATAAAACAGGCGTCAAGGAGGTAATAATTGTGAAAGTGAGACCTTCCGTCAAACCCATTTGCGAAAAATGCAAGATCATCAAGAGAAAAGGCAAAGTAATGGTCATTTGTGAAAAGGCCAAGCACAAGCAGAGGCAGGGCTGATCCTCCGGCGCGGCTGCGCGGGGAGCATATTCCCGCGGCCGGGGGAGGGCGCTGGCTTTGTTTGCCATGGCAAAAACGATATTGTTTGTGCACGCCGGCAAGGCCGGACACACACCGGAAAGGAATGGTCGAAAACATGGCAAGAATTGCCGGAGTTGATTTACCGAAAGACAAACGGGTGGAAATCGGCGTCACTTATATCTATGGCATCGGCAGGTCCCGTGCCAGAGATATCCTCGCCGCCGCCAATGTAAACCCCGACACCCGCGTAAAGGATCTCACCGACGACGAGGTGTCCAGAATCCGCGAGTATATCGACAAGCATTATACGGTCGAGGGCGACCTGCGCCGTGACAACGCTCTCGATATCAAGCGTCTGATAGAAATCGGATGCTACCGCGGAATAAGACATAGAAAAGGCTTGCCTGTGAGAGGTCAGAGAAGCAAGACCAACGCCAGAACGCGCAAGGGCCCCAGAAAAACCATAGCCAACAAGAAGAAATAGGCAGGAGGGATATCGAATGGCGAAAGCTGTCAAGAAAGGCACCACTACAAGAAAGCGCCGCGAGCGCAAGAATATTGAGCGTGGCGCGGCCCATATCCGCTCCACCTTCAACAACACCATCGTCACCATCACCGATGTGGCCGGCAACGCCCTTTCGTGGGCGTCCTCAGGCGGGCTGGGTTTTCGCGGCTCCAAGAAGTCCACGCCGTTCGCGGCCCAGATGGCCGCGGAGACGGCGGCCAGGGCCGCTATGGAACACGGGCTCAAATATGTCGAGGTCTACGTGAAGGGTCCCGGTTCGGGCCGCGAGGCCGCCATCCGCGCGCTTCAGGCGGCCGGGCTTGAGGTCAGCCTTATCAAGGACGTGACCCCCATCCCGCACAACGGATGCCGCCCGCCCAAAAGAAGACGCGTATAAGCGAACGTGGAGGTGTTTTAACAGAATGGCTAGGTATACAGGAGCCGTTTGCAGGCTTTGCAGAAGAGAAAACCAGAAGCTCTTTCTCAAGGGGGACAAGTGCTTCTCTGAAAAATGCTGTGTCGCCAAGCGCAGCTACGCCCCGGGCCAGCATGGCCAGGGACGCAACCGCAAGCCGTCGGAGTACGGGCTGCAGCTTCGCGAAAAGCAGAAGGCAAGAAGATTTTACGGCGTTTTGGAAAGGCAGTTTGAGAGATATTTCAAATTGGCCGAGAAACGCCCCGGCATTACCGGCGAAAATCTGTTCTCCATACTTGAGAGCAGGCTCGATAATGTCGTTTACAGGTTAGGCTTTGCTATGTCCAGGCCGGAGGCGCGCCAGCTCGTGCGCCACGGTCATTTCACGGTCAACGGCGCAAAGGTGAATATCCCGTCTTACCTCGTAAAGCCCGGGGATGTCATCGCCATAAAACCCAAGAGCCTTGAATCGGAAAAAATAAAGTCGGTACTCGAGGCCAACGCTTCGCGTCCCGTGCCCAAGTGGCTCGAGCTCAATCCCGAAACCCACACCGCCAAGGTGGTTTCTCTCGCGGCCAGGGAGGATATCGATCTGCCGGTCGAGGAGCATCTGATTGTCGAGCTGTATTCAAGGTAAAGCATTGCGGACTTCGGGCGTGTCTGCCCCGCGCCTGTTTTGAATCGACTTTTTCACCATTTTGGTTATGCCCTCGCATTCTGACTGGGATGCGGCCGCAATGCCGAATTTAAGGAGGGTAATCATGATAGATATCGAGAGACCCAATATTGAGGTTGCGGAGATTTCCGAGGACGGCAAGTACGGGAGATTCGTGGTAGAGCCCCTGGAAAGGGGATACGGCATCACCTTGGGCAATTCCTTAAGACGGATTCTGCTGTCCTCTTTGCCGGGCGTCGCCGCTACCGCTATAAAGATTGACGGAGTGCAGCACGAGTTTTCCACCATCCCCGGCGTAAAAGAGGATGTCACGGAGATCATTCTCAATATAAAATCCATCATAGCCAAGCTTTATTCCGAAGGGCCGAAGGTGGTCTATATCGAGGCAATGGGTGAGAAGAACGTGACGGCCGGCGACATCAAGGCCGACGCCGACGTAGAAATACTCAACCCCGATCTCGTGCTGGCCCATTTGAGCTCCGAGGGCAAGCTCCGTATGGAGATTACCCTGAACAAGGGGCGCGGCTACGTATCGGCCGAAAAGAACAAGGCGTACACCAACAACGTTATCGGCGTCATACCCGTGGATTCCATCTACACCCCCGTGGTAAAGGTGGATTACACGGTGAGCAATACGCGCGTCGGCCAGGTGACCGACTATGACCTTTTGAGCCTTGAGGTCTGGACCAACGGCGTAATCACCGCCAAGCAGGCCGTGTCGCTCGGCGCCAAAATAATGAGCGACCACTTAAGCCTTTTCATCGACCTGTCGGAGGATACGGGCAAAAACGACGAGGTTTGGAAGGATAACGAGGAGAACAGCAAGGAAAAGGTGCTGGAGATGACCATAGAGGAGCTGGATCTGTCGGTCCGTTCCTTCAACTGCCTGAAACGCGCCGGCATCAACACCGTTGAGGAGCTCATCAACAAGACACAGGACGAAATGATGAAGGTGCGCAACCTGGGGCGAAAATCTCTTGAAGAGGTCATATCAAAGCTTGACTCTCTGGGGCTTGCCCTCAGAAAGGAAGAGGAGTAGAGCGGCGTGCGCCGCGAGGACCTGTTTGCGGCTCCGGGCTTTATCCCGGGCACGCAGCAATTTTCACGACAATGTCCCGAAAGGAATGATGATTATGCCGGGAACCCGTAAGCTGGGCAGGCCTACCGACCATAGAATGGCCATGCTTAGGGCCATGGTTACCTACCTGTTTGAAAAAGGTTCGATAGAGACCACGCTGACCCGCGCCAAGGAGGTCCGTTCTCTTGCCGACAAGATGATAACCATCGGCAAAAAGAACGACTTGGCTTCCTATCGCAAGGCGATGTCGTTTATGACCAAGGAATCCGTGGTGCACGAACTGTTCACGACCATAGCGCCCAGGTACGCCGACCGCCAGGGCGGCTATACCCGCGTGCTGAGAACAGGCCCGCGGCGCGGCGACGGCGCCGAAATGGCCGTCGTAGAGCTTATCAAGTGAACAAGGCTAACCAAAACGCGGAGGGTTTTGCCCTCCGCGTTTTTTGCAATGCCTGACGCTCACGCTACTCAAGCGGCATGACGATTTTTGTGAGCAGCTCGCTTTCGGGCACGCCCGGACTGTTGTAGTAATGCTCATAGCATATGCCCGTCGGCCGATGCCCGTTGTCGGTTATCCATTTGGCCATCTCCCCGTAAACGGGGGCCATATTGCCGTACGCGCCCCGGTACATGCAAAATACCACTTTGCCTGCGGGGATTAACCCGGGCTTTATATCGCCCTTTTCGGGGAGCGCCTTGGCTACGGGGAACCCTATTTCAACGTCCAGATTCTGCATGTCCATGTTGTGATAGGCCACAAACGGCACATCGGCGCATAGCTCATCAAGCTCCTTGAGATATACCGCTATCCTGCGGTAGCTGTCGCCGATAACAAGGGGGAGCTTCTCCACTTTTGTCGTGGTGCGGACAACCATGGTCGGCTGCTCATTTGTTTTAAGCAATACAATTTCGGATATCCTAGGCATTTTTCCCATCCCCTAAAAAAGATACTGACATCATATTACAAAAGAACGCTTGTGTCAATACCCGGGTTTACGGGTTCTGCCTATTTGCCCAAAGCGGACAAAGGTGTTGCATTTTTCTCATGATTTGGTATAATAATAAAGTCAAAGCTATGGCGAGGCTCCCATGGGGCCGAGCGGGAAGGAAGGGATGGCTGTGAAGGTTACAAAGGATACCGTTATAGCGGATGTATTGAAGCAGGACAGCGGCACGGCGCAGTTTCTGTTCGCCATGGGCATGCATTGCGTGGGGTGCGCCGCCGCCAGCGGCGAGACCCTCGCGCAGGCCTGCGAGGTGCACGGAGCCGATGTGGACGCGCTGGTCTCGCAGATAAACAAGTACCTGGAAGAAAACAAAAAATGAACACAGGCTTTGCGGAGCACCGATACGCACCGGGAGATGTTTCGGTGCGTATTGGCGTATCAGGCGGCGTATATACATGAATGGCTGTCCGGTATTGACGCCCAGGCTTATGGCCGCGGCGTCGCTTGTCACGCCCGGCGCTGCGGTCGCGGATATAGGCACCGACCACGCGCTGCTGCCCGCGTATCTGACGGCTGCGGGCATATGTCCGCGCGCCGTCGCGTCGGACCTTAGGCCTGGGCCGCTTTCGCGGGCGCGGGAAACGGTGGAGCGCTTCGGCCTTTCCGATAAGGTTAAACTGGCGCTGTCCGACGGGCTCGACGGCATCTCGCCGGACGACGCGTCGGAGATCATCCTGTGCGGCATGGGCGGCGAGCTTATGGCCGACATATTGTCGCGCGCCGGATGGGTGCGGGACGGGCGGCACGCGCTAATACTCCAGCCCATGACGAGCATTGAAAAGCTGCGCGCGTGGCTGTTTCAAAACGGATTTACGGCCGAGCGCGAAACGCTGGCGGCCGAGGGCGAGCACATCTATTACGCCATGCGCATGGTGCCGGGCGACGCCGGATATTGCGAGCCGCACGAGCTTTACTTCGGGCGCGCGCTTATTCGGGATCCCTTGGGGCGCGAATACCTGCGCTGCCTTATACGGCGCTTTGAGCATATCGCTGACGCGGCCGGCGCGTCGCGGCGCGCGCCCGACCGCGAGAGGGTGAGAGAGGCTAAGCGGATACTGCGCGGGCTGCGGAGCTTGCGCGACGGATGGGAGGATGCCGATGTCTTATAAGGTTTCGGATATAGTGGCCTTTTTGGAGAGCATTGCGCCGCCAAGGCTGAAAATGCAGTGGGACAACGTCGGGCTTTTATGCGGGGACGCCGACGCCGGGGTGACGTGCGCGTTGCTGGCGCTGGACATCACCGACGCTGTCGCGGAGGAGGCGCAGTCGTGCGGCGCAAACCTTATCATAAGCCACCATCCGCTGGTATTCCGGCCCCTTGCGTCGGTGACGGCGCAGGGCGCGGGGAGCCTCGTATGGCGCCTTGCCAAAAGCGGCATATCCGCCGTATGTATGCATACCAACCTGGACGCCGCGTCCGGCGGCGTCAACGACGCGCTCGCGGCGGCGCTTTCGCTTTCGCAGGTGTCGGGCTTTGCCGCCGTGAGCCGCGAGGCATATTACAAGGTGACGGTTTTTGTACCGGAGGAGCACGCCGTTTCGGTGCGCGAGGCTATGTCCGCCGCGGGCGCGGGCAACCTTATGGGATACAGCGGCTGCGCGTTCATGGCCAAGGGCAAGGGCTCGTTTTTGCCGGGGGAGGGCACAAATCCGGCCGTCGGCCAGCCGGGCGTTTACGAGGAACTTACCGAGCTGCGTCTTGAGATGCTGTGCCCCAAGGAGCGCCTCCACGCCGTCGTTGCCGCCATGCGCGAGACGCACCCGTACGAGGTGCCGGCCTACGACGTGTTCGAGAACCTCGCTCCCGATTCGCCGCTTTTCCTCGGCCGGATAGGCAGGCTCAGCTCCATGATGACGTCGCAGGAGCTGGCTACGTATGTCTGCGAGCGTCTGGGGTGCGCCGGTGTGCGCATGTCGGCCGGCAAGGGCGGCATACGCCGCGTCGCGGTGATAGGCGGCGCGGGCTCGGAGCATCTTAGGGAGGCGGCCGACGCAGCCGATGCGTTTGTGACGGGAGAGGTAAAATACCACGAGTTTTTGGAGGCGCAAAGGCTTGGCGTGACTCTTATAGAGGCCGGGCATTACCATACCGAAAGGCCGGTTCTTGCACACTTGTGCGCGGCCGTAAAAAAGGCATTCCCCAGGCTTTCCTGCTCGGTGGCGGAGCGCTGCGCGCCGGCTTACTCCATTGTCTGCGCGCCTTGCGGGAAAACATGTAAAGACTAAAGCCTTTACATTTGGACGGAGGGTTGGCACCCTATGGCTTTTGACGGTGTGTTTATGAGCGCCATAAGGCGTGAAATCGAGGAGCGCGCGGCGCTTTGCAGGGTCGATAAGGTGTACCAGCCCGTCCGCGACGAGCTTTTGATTTTGCTGCGGGGGCCGGGAAAAAACCTTAAGCTCTGCCTTTGCGCGGCGGCCGACAGCCCCCGCATCCACTTTACGCGGGAAAAGCGCGAAAACCCCGCCGCGCCGCCAATGTTCTGCATGCTGCTTAGAAAGCACCTTACGGGCGCAAGGCTTGTCCGCGTAGAGCAGCAGGACCTCGAGCGCGTACTGCGCCTTGATTTTGAATGCGCCAGCGAGCTGGGCGACCTTGCTAAAAAAAGCCTTGTGATGGAGATTATGGGAAAGCACAGCAATATCGTGCTTGTAGGGCATGACGGGCGTGTCATCGACTCCGTGCGGCATGTGGACGCTTCGGTATCAAGCCGCCGGCAGGTGCTTGCCGGTCTTGTGTATGAGCCGCCTCCGTCGCAGGAAAAGCTCTCGCTTATCGACACGCCCGAATCCGACATAGTGGACGCCGCCCTGGAAAGCGGCATCCAAAGACTCGACAAGGCCCTGATGTCGGTAATAAGGGGCGTTTCGCCTGTGCTGGCGCGGGAGCTGTGCCACCGCTCTTGCGGCTGTACGGAGCCGTTTTTGTCGGAGCTTGACGGCGGTCAGCGCCAGGCCCTTTTAGACGCCGTGGCCGAGCTTAAAAGGCGTGTCGCTACGGGGGATTTCCAGCCGCTTTTATACAGGGAGGTCAAAAGCGGCGAGCCGGCCGAGTTTTCCTGCGTACCGCTTTTGCAGTACGGTTCGTTCGTCGCCGCCGAGCGGTACGAGTCCTTTTCCGCGCTTGTAGATACCTGTTATTCCAAAAAGGCAAAAAGAGATATGCTGCGCCAGCTCGCCTCTGACACGCGCAAGCTTGTGGCAAACGCCATCGAGCGTTTATCGAGGAAGCTGGACGCACAGCGGGCGGAACTTAAGGAATGCGCCGGACGTAAAGCTTTACGCCTTTACGGGGATCTTATCACGGCCAACATACACCGCATAAAAAAAGGGGACGCGTACCTGATAGCCGAGAACTACGGCGACCCCGAGCTGCCGGAGGTCAAAATACCGCTGGACGTCACCCTTTCCCCGCCGGCCAATGCCCAGCATTATTACAGGCGTTACGCCAAACAAAAAAATGCCGAGAGCGTCCTGCAGGAGCAGCTTTTAAAGGGTAGCGAGGAGCTTATGTACCTGGAGTCGGTGCTTGACAGCATCGAGAAGGCCCAGTCGCCTGCCGAGCTTTCGGAGATACGCGAGGAGCTTGCCGAGACGGGGTACATCAAGCGCCGCGGGCAGCACAAAAAGCAAAAGGCGGCGCCGTCTGCGCCGAGGTCGTTTGTTTCGTCGGACGGCTTTACCATATACGTAGGGCGCAACAACCTGCAAAACGACAGGCTGACCCTTAAAACCGCCCGAAAGCACGATATATGGCTGCACGTAAAAAGCGCGGCGGGCTCGCATGTCATCATAGAGACCAAGGGCCGTCCGGTGCCCGAACGCACGCTTTTGGAGGCGGCGGAGCTCGCGGCGTTTTACAGCAAGTCCGCCATGTCGGACAATGTCCCCGTCGATTATACGCAGGTAAAAAACGTGAAAAAGTCTGCCGGGGCAAAGCCCGGCATGGTCATCTACGAGTCGCACAAAACGCTGTACGTCACCCCGCGCCAAATCGCGGAAAACCGGCGCGGGCACATTTAAATGCGGTTTTCCGGCGCGCCCGCGCAGATTCTGCAAGGGTGCTGGTAAATTTTACATATTTTTTGGAGGTATCGCTATGCCGCACGTAATAGTAAAAATGTATAAGGGGCGCACCGACGAGCAGAAGAAAATGCTGGCGGAGGGCATCCGCGAGACCCTTGTTCGGACGATAGGGGCGGGGGAAGCCCATATCAGCGTTTCCGTTGAGGATTACGACCCTGCCGACTGGCATACGGTGGAAGCCGCAGAGATAGACGGCAAGCCGGAAAGCCTTTATATGAAGGCCGGAAGGCTTGTAAAATAAAATTTAAAATAGCGGCTGCAGGTTGTTTAGCGAATTATTTTTTTAAAACAGGGCTTGCATTTCAAAGGGCGCTCTGTCAAAATAGTAAAAAAGCGGCTCGCAAGTTCGGTGACCGCTCATAGGTTTAAAGGAGTGGCGTTTGTGGCGCATCAGTCGGTTCTCGTTTTGGATTTCGGAGGCCAGTATAATCAGCTTATAGCGCGCAGGGTGCGGGAATGCGGGGTGTACTGCGAGGTAATGCCATACACCGTGCCCGTTGAAAGGATACGTGCCTTTTCGCCGGCAGGTATAATCTTCACCGGCGGGCCCGCGAGCGTGAACGCCGAAAACGCGCCGCGCTGCTCCGTAAAGGTGCTGGAATTGGGCGTTCCCGTTTTAGGCATCTGCTACGGGCATCAGCTTATCGCAAGCCTTCTGGGGGGCTGTGTGGACGGCGGGTCGGCCCGCGAATACGGCAAGACGGATATAGAATACAAGGACAGCGCACTCTTTAAGGGCATCCCGAAACGGGGCGTTTGCTGGATGAGCCACACCGATTACGTTGTGCGCGTGCCTGAGGGCTTTACCGTCACGGCGGAAACGGCGAGCTGTCCGGCCGCCGCTATGGAGGACAGAACGCGCAGGCTTTACGGCGTGCAGTTCCACCCCGAGGTAGTGCACACAAGCCATGGCACGGATATCCTGAGGAATTTTCTTTTCGATGCTTGCGGCTGCACGGGCGACTGGCACATGGGTGCTTATATAAAGGACGCCGTACGCTCCATCCGGGAGAAGGTGGGGGACAAACGGGTGCTGTGCGCCCTTTCGGGAGGCGTGGATTCCTCGGTGGCGGCCGCGCTGGTGCATCGCGCGGTGGGCAGGCAGCTCACCTGCATATTCGTTGACCACGGGCTCTTGCGCAAAAACGAGGCTGACGAGGTCGAGGCGGTTTTTCGCGGCTTCGATATGAATTTTGTGCGCGTCAACGCCCAGGAGCGTTTTTTAAGCCGCCTTGCCGGGATAACCGAGCCGGAGCGCAAGCGTAAAATCATAGGCGAGGAGTTCATCCGGGTGTTCGAGGACGAGGCCAGGCGCGTCGGCCGGGTGGATTTTTTGGTGCAGGGGACCATTTACCCCGACGTGATAGAATCGGGCGCGGGAGACGCCGCCGTCATCAAGAGCCATCACAACGTGGGCGGACTGCCGGAGGACGTGGATTTTCGGGAGATTATAGAGCCGCTGCGGCTTTTGTTCAAGGACGAGGTGCGCAAGCTGGGAGCCGAGCTGGGGTTGCCGGAAACGCTGGTCTGGCGTCAGCCGTTTCCGGGCCCGGGGCTTGCCATACGCGTCATAGGGGAGGTCACGGAAGAACGCCTGTCGATCCTGCGGGAGGCCGACGCCATATTCCGCAAGGAGATAGCACGCGCCGGACTTGGCCGCGACATCCACCAGTATTTCGCCGTGCTGACCGATATGCGCAGCGTGGGAGTGATGGGGGACGAGCGCACCTATGATTACACGATAGCCCTGCGCGGCGTGACGACCACCGATTTCATGACGGCCGACTGGGCCCGTATACCCTACGACGTGCTCGCGCTTATATCGAGCCGCATAGTCAACGAGGTGCCGTCGGTCAACCGCGTCGTCTACGACGTCACCACCAAGCCCCCGGCGACAATAGAGTGGGAATAAGAATAGAAACGCTGAAAACCCGTATGGTTACTGGGTTTTTTATGCTCGATTATGATTTGGAACACTGAATCAGCGTTC
>ENA-UOYA01001696-UOYA01001696.1-activated-sludge-metagenome-genome-assembly--contig:-NODE-1696-length-22648-cov-6.949896_pt1 | contig 22648 bp, 17 predicted proteins | sample MGYA00238163_ERZ764804 | MGnify/ENA primary metagenome ERZ764804 (study PRJEB28919, sample SAMN05720223) | activated sludge metagenome | isolation source: Anaerobic digester | place: Hong Kong... | reverse complement strand
TATTGGCATCAAACACCGGATCAAAACCATTGGAAGCATCGGCATTGAAAGCAATTAATGTCTTATCACTAAAACCGTTACCACTTACATTCACCTTCAATTCGCTATCGTTTGCCTTGAAGAAATTTGTACTTGCAGGGGTATTTGTACATTCTGTTTCACTGAACACAAAACTTCCCGATCCACTAGTACGGTGTACCATGAAGGCTTGGAATGGTGCAATATTAGCTGTTCCACTACCCATCAACAAAGGCTGATAAGTTCCGGTGTAAGGACCGTTCGTCATCCACACTTGTACTTGATTATCGAAACCTGCATGAGTACTCAAATCAAGATAAGCAAGGAATGGATTCCCTACTAAATTCCAACCACTACTTTGTGGACGACCTTGCAAAGTTGTATGTGAAGCCCATCCCGAGTTGGTAAGTGATGGAACCGTAATACTATTTGCTAATTGTGCTTGTCCGGTTAAACTGAAAGTTCCCCCATTTTGATACACAGAATAACCGCGTCCATTATCTGCTGCTCCGCTCGTTTTAACCTCCCAACCGCCTAAAGAGCAACCCGCACCTTGGTCTTCATGATATTGGAATACTGAACCATATGGAGATCCGGATTGCAATTGCGTTTCATCACAGTTTGACGTAGGGATAACGAATCCCGAAGTTCCACTTGCTCCAAATTGAGCTAGAGTAGTTGTTTGAAGTGGAGTACTCATGTAATGTTGATTGCTGCCGGTTACAGGAATAAAGCGTTGCGCGATAACTGTACCACTCAATGTTCCTGTATATCCCGGAGAAAAATGATCGAGTGTGGCACAATGAGAGTCGCTTGTACTTAAGAAAATTATGGTTCCATTATTAGTAAAGATACCGGTTTCAAGTGATAAAAGATTGAGAATGGAAACCTCACCTGTATTCGTAACACCTGCACTATTGTTAATCAATAATCGATCAAAATCAGTTTTACCTATAATTTGCTGCACAGCACTACCTACCATTCGCACACGGCCTGAACCAACAGTAGCGGCATTTGTACCTGTACCGCCTGTCCAATCGCCACAAACATTTATGTTCTGCCCTTGTAAGGTAATCGTAACACCTGCGCCAACACTGATATCTCCTACCTGAAAATCGGCTCCACTAACTGTTGGCATAAATGGTGTACCGCTTGGAATTGTAACGTCTTGGAAACAAGAGTTCGGAACTACTCCGGTTGACCAGTTACCCGGAGTATTCCAATCCGTAGAATTTCCTATCCACACTGCGCTACCACAAGATGTAACACTAATGTTTATCGAATTACTAATACATCCATTGCCTTGTACACGAACCTGATAATTCGGAGCAGGAATAGTTGTTGTTGGTATAGTAACAGTAAGCGTAACTAAACCAATTGCGCCCGGAGTATATGTTCCGATATTTGTTGGCGCACTGAACGAACCTGTAGCATCCGAAAGTTCTATCTCGTATGTTGTTGCAGTAGCCATATTGATGGTAAAACTTATATCGATTGTATTTCCGGCACAAACTGTTGTAGAGGAACTACTGATAGCAGAAGCTAAAAACCGACTAACATCTACCGGGCAGTTTACCCCTAACCCTGTACATTTTTCAGCAGGATCACAAGTACCAGTTGATGCCCGACAGATAGATGAACCATCGATGAAATTATCTGCAGGACATGCAGAAGAAACTCCCGTGCATAACTCTGCAAAATCGCATAAACCATTAGAAGATCTACATATTTGACTACTATTTAAAAGTGCATCGGATGGACAAGCAGCACTTGCTCCGGAACAGTTTTCTGCAACATCACAAACACCGGCTGCTACTCTACAAATTGTTGATGCAGACACAAAAACATCGGTTGGACAAGTTGCTGAAACACCCGAGCACGCTTCACTTAAATCACACACACCTGAAGCAACTCTGCACACAGAACCTGAAGCAATAAAGGCATCTACAGGACAAGTCGTTGTATTCCCATCACAAAGTTCAGCAACATCACACACTCCGGTTGTACTTCTACATATTGTTCCAGAAGCCGTTAATGCATCGACAGGGCAACTCGCATCAGTACCCTTACAACTTTCTGCTACATCACAAGCTCCTGCTGATGCTCTACATACAACAGATGATGTTTTGAACGTATTCACCGGACAAGAAACGGTTGCTCCATCACAACTTTCAGCTACATCACAGATTCCTTCAGCAGCTCTACAAACTGTATTTATTGGCGTTACTAAATCAATAGGGCAATTAGCAGATGTACCCGTACACTCTTCTGCTATATCACAAGCTCCGGCCGATGCTCTACATACGCGTGTTGCGCAAAGAAATTGATCTGTCGGACATGTTGAACTAACGCCATCACAACGTTCAGGTGCATCACAAACACCTGCTGAGGCGCGGCACATTACATTCGCAACTTCTATGGCATGGCTCACTGTTCCATTGCTGCAAAAATCAGCAGTGCATGCATTGCCGTCATCAACGGTAGGAACTGCAACAGCGAAAGAAACAGAAGCACTCGAACCACATAAATTATTGGCAACAACGATTATATTACCTCCTGTTGTTGAAGTGAAGGTTGTGATCGTATTCGCTGAACTGCTTCCCGCCCAACCCGATGGTAATGTCCAACTATAAGAGCTAACACCCGGAACATGAACCACTCCATAAGTTTGGCTGCTAGAAGGACATACAGGAGAATTCCCTATAATGGCTGTTGGTGTTACAGGCACATCATTAATGGCAAAATCTATTCCATTATCAGGCCCAATAGTACTTGGATTACTACTTTTTATTCGCACACGATAACCGGTTCCAATTGGAATACCTGTTGGCAATGTATAAGAAATACTACCGGCAGATATTCCAGCTAAAGTCCCTATACTCGTTGGCGTTCCGAAACTTCCGGAAACATCACTCAATTCAAGTGTGAATATATTTCCAGGATTATAAGCACCACTTATACTATAACTTACTGTACCGGAATTTCCTTCACAATCTTGAGCAGGCATTGAACCAACAACAGGCTGTGCTATACTTTGCAGCGACAGGAATAAACCAAGCATTGAAATTATCTTTTTCATAACCTTTATTTTTAGGGATGATATTTTAGCAATTGATATTTAATGAAACAGAATTCGTTACACAACCACCTCCGGTGACTCTTATTTTATACCCTGCACTTAGTGTACTTCCGGCAGGTATAGTAACAATCAAATTAATCAGACCTGTCGCACCCGGTGTGTAAGAACCAATAACTGTAGGAGCTGCAAAGGAACCCGATGCATTCGATAATTCAACTTGGAAGGTAGATGCTGTGGCGGCTGTAATGGTAAAACTTACTGTTATATTGGCGCCTTTACAAGCACTAGCAGCACTTGAACTTATTGTAGCCGATAGTACATTACTAAAAATAACATCGGTTGGACAAGCTGCAGCAGCTCCGGTGCAAGCCTCAGCCGGATCGCAAGCATTTATTCCTGCTCTACAAATTACACCTGCTGCTGAAAAAACATTAGCCGGACAAGCTGCGGATACTCCTGTACATGTTTCAGCTACATCACATACTCCTGCCGAAGCCCTACATACTGTGCCGGCTGCAGTTAAAGCATCTGCAGGACATGGTGCTGAAGCTCCGGTACATGTTTCTTGCGGATCACAAGTTCCGGCTGATGCACGACACACTGTACCGGCTGCAGTAAACACATCTGTTGGACACAATACGGATACTCCATTACAAGTTTCAGAAGGATCACAAACACCTGCTGAGGCACGACAGATGGTACCAGCTGCAACTAAACTATTAGCTGGACAAGCAGCTGCAGCTCCAGTGCACAATTCAACTATATCACATACTCCTGTTGAAGCTCTACAAACTGTACTTGAAGAAATAAATGCATCACTTGGACATGCGCTTGAACTTCCAGTACATGTTTCCGCTACATCACAAACACCGGCTGATGCACGACAAACTGTGCCGGCTGAAGTAAAAGCATCTGCAGGACATGGTGCTGAAGCTCCGGTACATGTTTCTTGCGGATCACAAGTTCCGGCTGATGCACGACACACTGTACCGGCTGCAGTAAACACATCTGTTGGACACAATACGGATACTCCATTACAAGTTTCAGAAGGATCACAAACACCTGCTGAGGCACGACAGATGGTACCAGCTGCAACTAAACTATTAGCTGGACAAGCAGCTGCAGCTCCAGTGCACAATTCAACTATATCACATACTCCTGTTGAAGCTCTACAAACTGTACTTGAAGAAATAAATACATCACTTGGACATGCAACAGAAGCTCCGGTACATGTTTCTGCAATATCACAAACACCGGCTGAGGCTCTACACACTGTGCCGGCTGCAATAAATCCATCTGAAGGGCAAGCTGCTGATACTCCGGTACATGTTTCAACAACATCACAAACTCCGGCTGAAGCTCTACATACAGTCCCAGCGGCAGTAAATGTATTCGCTGGGCATGCCGCTGAGGCTCCGGTACATGTTTCTTGTGGATCACAAATACCGGCTGATGCACGACAAACTGTTCCTGCAGCAGTTAATACATCAGCAGGGCATGCTACCAAAATTCCATTACATGTTTCTGAAGGGTCACATACCCCAGCTGAAGCACGACAAACTGTTCCGGCAGCAGTTAATACATCTGAAGGGCAGGCTGCTGCTCCTGTACACGTTTCTGCAACATCACAAACACCTGTTGATGCTCGGCACACTGTTCCGGCTGAAGTAAAAGCATCCGCTGGACAAGCTGCTGAACTTCCTGTACATAGTTCTGAAGGATCACACACTCCAGCAGATGCACGACATGTTGTTCCTGAAGAGGCGAATCCATCTGCAGGGCAAGCTGCCGCAGATCCAGTACACGTTTCTGTTACATCACAAACACCCGCTGAAGCTCGACACACAGTTCCGGCAGCAGTAAAACTATTGGCAGGACAAGCGGCTGAACTACCCGTACAATTTTCTGTTGGATCACAAACTCCTGTAGTAATTCTACAAACTGTACTTGTCGCTATAAATACATCACTTGGACATGCAACAGAAGCTCCGGTACATGTTTCTGCAATATCACAAACACCGGCTGAGGCTCTACACACTGTGCCGGCTGCAATAAATCCATCTGAAGGGCAAGCTGCTGATACTCCGGTACATGTTTCAACAACATCACAAACTCCGGCTGAAGCTCTACATACAGTCCCAGCGGCAGTAAATGTATTCGCTGGGCATGCCGCTGAGGCTCCGGTACATGTTTCTTGTGGATCACAAATACCGGCTGATGCACGACAAACTGTTCCTGCAGCAGTTAATACATCAGCAGGGCATGCTACCAAAATTCCATTACATGTTTCTGAAGGGTCACATACCCCAGCTGAAGCACGACAAACTGTTCCGGCAGCAGTTAATACATCTGAAGGGCAGGCTGCTGCTCCTGTACACGTTTCTGCAACATCACAAACACCTGTTGATGCTCGGCACACTGTTCCGGCTGCAATAAATACATCTGCTGGACAACTTGCTGCTGAACCAGTACACGTTTCCGATACATCGCAAACGCCAAAAGTTGTACGACATACTGTACCTGCTGTTACATATCCGTCTGTAGGACAAGAAGTACTACTTCCAGTACAAAGTTCTGCAACATCACATACCCCCGCTGAGGCGCGACAGGTTGTGCTTGATGAAGCAAATCCATCTGTAGGACATGCACCTGCCACTCCTGTACATGTTTCAACAACATCACATACTCCGGCTGAACCACGACATACTGTGCCTGCTGCACTAAATGTATTGGCAGGACAAGCTGCTGAACTACCCGTGCAATTTTCTTGAGGATCACATGGTCCGGTTGAAACTCGACAAACAGAACTTGAAGGAATAAAAACATCACTAGGACATGAACTTGAACTTCCTGTACAAGATTCTGCAAGATCACAAATTCCTGCTTGGGCTCTACAAACTGTGCCCGCTGCTATAAATGCATCTGCCGGACAAGCAGCTAAACTGCCCGTACAACTTTCAAATACATCACAAACTCCGGCTGAGGCACGACAAACAGTTCCCGATGCGATGAATCCATCTGTTGGACATGCGGCTGCTGAACCGTTACAACTTTCAGCTACATCACACACTCCGGTTGCTGCTCTACATACTGTTCCTGCAGCTGAACGCGCATCGGTTGGACAAGCGCCACTCACTCCATTACAATCTTCTTCTATATCACATGGACCAGCTACTGCTCGACAAACAGTTCCTGCCGGGCGCATTACATCACTCGGACAAGCAGCCGTTACGCCATCACAATTTTCGGTTATATCACAGGCTCCGGTAGTTGCTCGACAAACCACACTTGATGCGCGGAAGGCATCAGTAGGACAGGTAGCAACACTGCCATCGCAGGTTTCGGCTAAGTCGCATACTCCTGCTGAGGCGCGACATACTGTTCCTGATGCGATGAATCCATCTGTTGGACATGCGGCTGCTGAACCGTTACAACTTTCAGCTACATCACACACTCCGGTTGCTGCTCTACATACTGTTCCTGCAGCTGAACGCGCATCGGTTGGACAAGCGCCACTCACTCCATTACAATCTTCTTCTATATCACATGGACCAGCTACTGCTCGACAAACAGTTCCTGCCGGGCGCATTACATCACTCGGACAAGCAGCCGTTACGCCATCACAATTTTCGGTTATATCACAGGCTCCGGTAGTTGCTCGACAAACCACACTTGATGCGCGGAAGGCATCAGTAGGACAGGTAGCAACACTGCCATCGCAGGTTTCGGCTAAGTCGCATACTCCGGTTGAGGCGCGACATACTGTTCCTGAAGAAAGAAATACATCTGCCGGACAAGTAGCATTGCTACCTGTGCAATTTTCTGCAGCATCACATACACCCGCTGAAACACGACATACAGTTGTTGCTGAAGAAAAAATATTTGTTGGACAATTGGCATCACTCCCTGTACAAACCTCAGGTAAATCACAAACTCCAGTTGAAGCACGACATGGCGTTAAGGCACAAGTTAAAACATCTAAAGGGCAAGTAGCAGAAGTGCCTGTACAATTTTCAACAGCATCACATGCGCCTGCTGCTGCTCTACAAACAGTTGCTGCGTTTTGAAATGCGTCAATTGGACAAGAGGTTGAAAGTCCATCACAATTTTCTGCCACATCGCATGCGCCTGAAGCAGGACGACAAACCGAAGATGATGTTAAATATAAATCAGCAGGACAGGTAACAGAAGTTCCAGTACAGTTTTCTGCAGCATCACAAACACCGGTTGATGCTCTACAAACGCTTGAGGCAAGAGCAAATGCATCTGTTGGACAAGAATTACTTACACCATTACAGGACTCTGCCACATCACAAACTCCTGCTGAAGCGCGACATACTGTACCTGCACTCATTAATGTATGTGAGACCACTCCACCACTACAAAAATCGGCAGTACAAGCTTTACCATCATCAGTTATGGGAACTGTTACAGTAAAATGGACTGCATCACTGCTCCCACAAGAATTTTTGGCTACTACAACTACATCGCCACTCACTGTACCAACGTTAACAGTAATACTATTCGTTGTACTTGTACCAACCCATCCCGATGGTAAAATCCAGGTATAGGATGTTGCACCTGAAACAGCAGCAATGGAATAGGTTTGTGTACTTCCGGAACATGCCGGTGAATTTCCAAGTATTGAAGTTGTAATTTGAGGAAGAGCATTAATAGTTATAGCAGCACTGGTTGCAGGTCCGAATGCTGCAGGGTTACTGCTTCTTACCCTAATCTTATAACCACTTCCTTGTGGTATTGAAGATGGGATAAGACATGCTATTGTACCTGGAGAAGTGCCCGCCAATGTGCCTATTGAAACAGGAGTAGTAAAACTACCCGATGCATTACTTAATTCTGCAGTAAAAACATTACCGCCAACTACACTACTCGAAAGTGTAAACGAAAGATTAAGAGAAGCACCCGCACAAATAGAAGAAGGGACAGGCCCAACAACAGGTTGAGCAACAGCACGCACCATCAATAGTGTAAATACAAAAGCAATTAACTTTTTCATACGAAAAATAGTTTTGAAGTCGATAAATGACCGGAAAGAATATATAGATAGCATTAATGCAATTTCAATGGGTGAAAAAAATTTATGTTAAATTATACAATTTTACATAATAAAAAAATCATATCTGACTATTTTGAAGTTTGAGGGGAATCAAAATGGAAAAACCAACTATGTTTAGTTTTCTATAAAGTATAACTTTGAGTCATGAGAAAAACAATTTTCAGCATTATATTCATTTCAATTGCCTTTTTGAGTTCTGCTCAAGGCATCCACTCTGATAGTATTACACTGAGTGGAACGGTTTTAAATGATGCGTCAACGCCTCTAAAACCAAATGTTCGCTTCTCCACCTTTAATCAAGATGATCCGCCTGTTTTTGTCAATATTAATGCAGATAATACTTTTTCAAAAAGAATTAAAATTACGACCCCAACACTTTATAAACTGACGTATGGTGGCTATTATGTTATGTTTTTAGCTACACCCAACGAACCTGAGATTAAATTCAAGATTACAGATAAGGTGGGTTTGAAGAGTTTGAATTTGGAGCAATCCAAAGAGAACGATGCATATTATGCTTTCCGCGATGAAATGTTTCAGTTTATTGATTCTATGAAATATGTAGGTCAAACGTTTGCGAGTAATAATGCGGAAGCTATTGTTCAAGCGAATAGAATCATCGAAAAACACAACGGATATTGTACGAATTTGAAACAAATTAATCAAGGCACTTTCGCTGCAAATGTGTTATTCGGGTCGTTTATGATGAATCCGTTTTCAGACAAACAGCCGTTTAAAAAGCAAATTGCTGAACACTTTTTCGACAACGTGAACTTTGCCGATAGCAGCTTATTTGTGATCAAAGACATGACATTGATTTTTTCCGATTACTTCGACTTTTTTGCCGATTCTAGCGCAGCGAGTAAAAAATGGTTCTTCCCATACATCTTCGACAAAACAAAAGGCACTTATTTAAGTCAGAAAGAATTGGGATTCCTTTTTATTGATAACCTCACAAGAGGAAAAAGAGAGCATTATCTTCAGTCGTTTACGGATTATCTGCTCAATCAAAAAACGATTTTGAATTCGAATTTAGTATTAGCAGAACGAATAAATCTTCTCGCCAATACATTACCCGGTAAATCATTCTTCGAAGTAAGTGGAGTTGATGTGAACGACCAACCAATTTCACTTTCCGAAACGGTGAAGAAAGCTAAATTAACGATGCTGATTTTCTGGGAACCTGATTGCTCTCACTGCCAAAAAGAAATGCCGAAATTCATAGCCTTGTATGAAAAGTACAAATCGCAAGGGTTTGATGTGTTTGCTGTTTCCATTGGAAACGATAAAGACAAATGGCGAAACTTTATTAATACCAACAGTTTAGTTTGGCATAATGGTATTTTACCAACCGATCCATCTGTCTACTCGAAATATTATTTACAGTCAACCCCAATAACCGTATTGATTGGTAACGATGGTAAAATCAAAAGCAGATTTACGGTTACAGAAGAATTGGAAGGCAACATTGAACGCCATTTGAAGAAAGGAAAGTAATCGCCTGAATAACTATAAAAAAAGAGGACGCCTCCCCCGAAGCGCCCTCTAGAAGGGTTTACACCCTTGTTCAGAAGAAATCTTTATGCTTAAATTGCCTTAGCTCCTGCTTCAGCAACCGCGTGATCATTTTCAACAGTACTTCCCGAAACGCCAATGGCTCCTATAACAACCCCTTCAGCATTGGTAATAGGCACTCCGCCAGGAAATGTAATTAAACCGCCATTAGAATGTTCGATATTATATAATGAGCCCCCAGGTTGAGAAAGTGAACCAACAACGCCTGTATTCATATCAAAGAAACGAGCTGTTTTAGCTTTTTTCAAAGAGATATCGGCAGAACCTAACCATGCACCATCCATTCGGGCGAAAGCTAAAATATTGGCACCTGCATCTACTACAGAGATATTCATCTTAGTTCCTAATTCGATAGCTTTTGCTTTTGCAGCAGTAACGGCTTTTTCAGCCTGTTCTAATGTTATGTTCATGTATCTGTTTAAATTTTAGAAACACGAATATAAAACCCTCATTATGTAGTAAAGGTCAAAAACTTATGAAAAAAGTTCATTTTAACGTGTGGCTGGTGTAGCTTCTTTGGGACTAAAACCAAACTCATTTTTAAAGGCAGTGCTGAAACTCGACAAATTGTTATAGCCGAATACTGCAAAAATTTCGGAAGGTTTCTTCTCTCCTTTATCCAACAATTTTTTGGCTTGTGTAAGTCTTTTTTGTTGGAACCATTTTCCGGGGTTTTCGTGATACTCCTCTACAAAATGGCGCTTAAAAGTAGACAAACTCATATTGGCTAAGAAGGCAATTTCCGGAATACTTAAATTGGAATAAGTATTGGCTTCTACAATTTTTCGAAAGGAGGAATTGCTATCCGCTTGAGCTAAAGATTGAATATAATTCACAAACGCACTCCCGTATTTCTGCGATAGATAAAGCATTATTTCTTCGAATTTTATGGATAGCAGAGGCATTGCAGTAACTGTCTTCATTTTCAGAACAGAAGATATAGAAGATACAAACGAGTGGATAAAATCGTCATTTTCAATAACAAATAAAGGCGTTTCAACTTGCTTTGCATTTCCTTTTGTCATCAAGTAGGGGTGCTTCTCCAAAAAATCAACGATGTTTTTATTGGAAAAGAAAAACAATTTGCAAAAGTAAATTTGCTCATTATCCAATAACTCTGTCATAATACAATTACCCGATTTTATAAGCACCGATTGCTTATTATTCACTTCCACAAAAGCATCTTCGAGTTGCACTTTTTTTTCACCGGTTTGCAGAAAACTAAACATATGCAACGAGAGATTGACCTTGCTTTTTACTACATCCTCCGTCATTTTAAAGTCGTAGATATACAACTCCGGATTTTGTGTTTTACTCCGAAGAAACATTTCGGGTATGTTTTGGATTGGCATGTTTTCTATTTCAATGGAGGAAAGATATAAGACCCAATCGATTATACCTAATTTTTTGAGACAGTATGTGTGGAACAGAAGACGAATCCACTTTTGTATATTTCACTATCTTAACCTTGCGCCTTACCCATTATTTTCGATAGTGAATAGCACAACCTATCGATTGTCCTTCTTCAACAGAAACCTTCTTCCCAGCTAATAATTCATCTAAGGCATTGGTTACATAAGGTTTTTTAACCCATTCGGGATGGGCTCCGTTATCATCAATGGCACCACTATACTTAATCACCCATTTATTATTTTCTTTCCAAATCACAAAAGCATGTGGTGTCTTCTCTGCTTTAAAATCTTTAGCTACTTTTTGTGATGGATCAAAAAGAAAAGGAAAATCGTATTTTTTTTCTTTTACCAATGCCACCATATTTTTCATCGACTCCTCGGCAAACATGGCGGTATCGGTAGAATTAACCAATAGCAATGGCACGTGCAACTTACTGTACGTGGCATTTAAACGTATGAGACGCTCGTGGTATAACTTGCCAAACGGACAATGAATACAACTAAAAATAACAACAAAGCCTTTCGCATCTTTATAATCTTTTGTGGATACCATTTTACCGTTCACATTTTGTAATGTAAAATCACTTACCACATTTCCGGTATGCGACACAGGTTGTGAATTGTTGCCACTGAAGGCATATACACTGAAAAGGATTATAAACCTAAAAAGCAGACTTATTTTTTCCATTACGCAGATTTTCTCCTTGTTACTCTTTTACAAACTTTCGAACCGTTACACTTTTTGTTTTCTCATCCGTTAATTGTATGGTATAAATACCCGGAGTAAGTCCAGTGATATCAATCCCCTCGTGCAATTGCGGACGAGGCAACATCAACAATGTTCTTCCGGCCATATCTACAACCTTGATGTAATAGGCACTCGCGTTTTCATCACTGAATTTCACAAACAATTTGCTTTGTGCAGGGTTGGGATATAACATGAAATCAACCTCATTATTCAAGGGCTCAATGCCATTCGCAGAAGAAGAATCTTTCACCACAAATTGACCCATCATTCCTCCATCTTCATGATTCGCAAAGTGACAGTGATACATGAACGGATGAATAGCATCGGCATAATCTTCAAACTTGGCCACAAAAGAAACGTTCTCTCCTTTCGGCACATACATCACATCTTTCCAACCCGATTCGTGACTTCCAACAGCAGCAGCACTTCCATTGCGCGCCACAATCTTAAATTGCACATCGTGAATGTGGAAGGTATGACCAAAGACTTGATTATTGGTGACCGTCCATTTTTCTATTGCATTTAACTGTACTGTTTTATTGATGGTATTTATTGCAAACGAAGTATTGTCGAAATTAAAGGGAACACTTGCAGGGCCTGGATTTCCATTAGTAATGGCAATATTTCTTGTAACTGTAGCATCACTAGCCGACCAATAAACATTAAATACAAGCGAAGAAGGCAATACGGTAATTGGATTAGCAGTAGGAGAAGCAACATTTATATGAAGTACTGAAAAGTCAACGTTGTTCAACAAACTTCCAAACTGCCCTGTTGAGTTGGGTTCACCACCCGGAAATCCAAAGGCTTGTCCCGAATTATATGCTTTCAAATCCAAACTTGAACCAACTGCATCGTTACCTAAATTAACCATTATCTCCACACGCTCTCCCACCATTAGTTTCACACGAGTAACTGCTACCGGAGCACTCAATAAACCTCCGTCATTGCCAATAATATAGAAAGTACGATTATCACTAAAGCCCAAATCGTATCCGCGTTCAGTTTCGGCATTTAATATTCGCATTCGAACATATTGCTTTGGCAAACTAACTTGTGCATTAGGTGTTCCATTAGTTAACATATAATCGCCATATGCGGTATTGGCAACTACAAATTGATTGCTCGCATCATACCTTCTACTGGTTAAAACAATCGGCAAGTCGTCAACACCATAGCTACGAGGCAACGCTAATGCAGCCTCCGCAGCATCACGAATTATGATAAAACCACCTATTCCTTTCCCCAAGTGTTCTTCCGTCATTTCATGTAAATGTGGATGATACCACAAGGTAGATGCCGAGTTAGTTACTTTCCAATATGGTTGCCAATTCGTATTGGGCGGGATCACCTGATGCGGACCGCCATCCATCACAGCAGGTAAGTGCATACCGTGCCAATGAATCGTTGTACTATCGTTAAGCTTATTGGTTACATTCATATGAACAGTATCCCCTTTTGTCATAATCAAAGTTGGGCCCCAAAAAGAACTGTTGTTTACTGCTCCTGTAATGGTTTGATTGCCGGAACGTAATTGTTTAAACGTGTCTTTTACGGTCAAATTAAAATTCACGCCCGAAATGGTATCCGGAATCCAAAGTGGGTTGTATTGCGAAAAGCTTTTGAATGCTAAAAGGTAAAGAAATACAAAGATGATTTGCTTCATGTGTTGACTATTTTAGGTATTGGACGACTAAAGACGCCTAAACCCTCGCACTAATGAAACAAAAAATGAATTGTGCGATTTTAACCGAAGTTAATCAACTTTTAGTGACTTTGATAAAGAGAAGTTGCCCCCTTTTTTAACATGAAATGTTTGTCGGTTACAGACAATTGATATGTACTATCTACCCATGTCTGAGCGCCAGACTTTGCTAACAAAAATCCATTGTTTTCATTCGGAATAAACAGCTCACCTTTCGATGAGTCGGCATTGAATACTACATACGCTGCTAAGCTTTGATCTAAGCTAGAATCAACGGCTGTCATTTGAACGCCATCTTCAAAAATGCGAATGCAGTTTTGTTTCAATTCAGACCATGTAAATCCTGCTGAAGCTTTGCAACCATGCGCATCAGCATCTGCTCCAACCACTTTAGTTTCATCAGTAGTTACTTCGATTTTATTATCTTTAGGTTGACAACTCTGCAATACTAAGAATGTTGCAGACATAAGAAAAAATACTATTTTTTTCATCCTATAGTGATTAGCTATTAAACTGTTTTTTGTTTATTCAATTTGGCAATAAGGCTCAAATGCCCTGTATGCAAAGCTTCGTGGCGAATAGCATGTTGAATGGAAAACCGACAAGTAGCATCTCCATCTCCAAACTGAAACTTACCTGCATTTTCTTTTGCTAAATCTTCATCGCTTAATGCTGCCAGATATTGCATAGATTTTTCGTGCACTACTTTTACTTCGTCCAATAACTCCTTGAAACTTCCATGTCCTTCATGTACCGAACCATCTGCTCCTAAGCTATAATGATTCATCCAATGTGGAGCAACAGATTTGCCGCCAGTCATTTCTACTACTAAGTAGTTTTCGGCCCAAGCCAGATGTGCCATTAACCAATATATACTGTTGAATTGAACATCACCACTTCCTTGTGCAACGAATGGATCTACCTCCTTCAGTTTAGACAAATAATAACGTGTGAGTAAACGTGTTTTCTCATACATTTCTGCTAATATCATAGCTTCCGACTTTGCCATTGTTTGTAGTTTAGCAACAAATATATTTATTTAAAAGTAAGCTTAATGCTACAGTTATAGCAGAAGATATAACACGTTTAAACTAAATTTTTGGTTTAAGGTTTAGCGTAAGAAGTGAAGAAGCTATGCCATTGGATTTTCAACACTCCGATGATTCCTTCCTTTATGATATTGCGATTCATTTTTGAAACACCTACTTCACGTTCCGTAAAAATAATGGGTACTTCCGCAATTTTGAATCCCAATTTTTTAGCAGCAAATTTCATTTCAATTTGGAAAGCGTAACCTACAAATTGAATTTTATCTAAGTCGATTGTTTCTAATACTTTTCGCTTGTAACAGATAAAACCTGCTGTTGGATCTTTAACGCCCATCCAAGTAATAAAATTCACGTAATAAGAAGCCCCTTTTGAGATAAAAATGCGATCGGCAGGCCAATTCACGAAACCTCCACCTTTTACATAGCGGGAACCTACAGCTACATCAGCATTTCCGGTAGTACAAGCCGAATAGAGACGAATTAAATCTTCAGGATTGTGCGAAAAGTCGCAGTCCATTTCGAAAATATATTGATAGGCTCTTTCTAAGGCCCAATGAAATCCTGCAATGTATGCTGTTCCTAAGCCCAACTTGCCTTTTCGTTCAATAATAAATAATCGACCGTTGAACTCACCTTGCAATTCTTTTACCCTTTGGGCTGTGCCATCTGGAGAACCATCATCTATAATCAACAAGTGAAATTCCTTCGATAAGGAAAATACTTTGCGAACCATCTTTTCGATGTTACCTATTTCGTTGTAGGTAGGAATTATGATGACTGAATCAGACAAGTGAAATTGTTATGAAGCAAAACTAGGATTAAAGTTCGTTTTGCAAATCGGTTTAGGATTTATTGACATGATTTTTAATCAATTCTTTACGAAAATCTTCATTTTGCAAGAAGCAATAGGCGTTCCGTTCTGTGTAACCTGCCCATCTATCATCGTCACATCAAAAATCTGATTTTCGATAGTGATATGCGTTTGTATTGTTGAACCTACTTTAGGTAAAGATAAACATTTGAACTCGCGAATGTCGCCAATGAAGCCCACTTTGGGTTCAGGAACTTCACCTCCATTGCTGTTGGCCACTTGCAATGCGCCTTGGTAACCCATCATCAAGGCACAACTTTGCGCCATATTCTCCAACAATCCGGAAGGCTGTAAATGCTGCGCATCAGAAAGCACGTGGCCCTCAGGAATCGTAAACGAAGTACTACAGCCGGTTTCAGCAGTTTCCAATAAAGATGACACTAATACAAAGGGTTGCTTCTGTGGGATAATTTGCTCTGTAACAGCTTTAGATAAAGGCAACGATAAATCCATAGAGTTAGTTTTTCTTCCAAAAATCGTAATAGTTAAACCACTGCTCAGGATACTGCTTTACCATCTTTTCTAAATCGTTGGCATAGTCTGTTACCATACCTTCAATTGTTGATTCAGCGGTAGCTTGACGGAATGGCCGAGCAAAGAAATTATATTTTGTCCAACCGGTTTTTACCCCATACACAAACGTGTAATTCGCGCGGAATGTTTTGATCAGTTGAAACGGACCAATTGGGAACTGTGCTTCTTCTCCTAAAAAAGGGACAAGGGTAGTTCTACTTCCCTCTACAAATCGATCGGCATGCATACATATGATTTCTTGATTCTGCAAAGCCTCGCCAATAGCATACACATGCGACAAGTCCTTTTTGATAGGAATCACATTGTATTTGCGACCTCCGGTTACATTATCCATGTATTGTTTGATGTTTTCATGTTCCCCATCATACATCACAATATTGATTTTACCGGTATAGTTCAACAAAAAATGACCTGCAATTTCCCAGTTTCCTAAATGTGCCCCTAATAAAATTCCACCTTTCTGCAAATTGAGCATAGCTTTTAAATGTTCACGTCCATAAGAAGTTCCTGTAATTTTGCTGCTATAGCCCGACATCACTGCTATCTTATCAATCAACACTTGGCCTAGGAGCACGTAATTTTTGTAAATCTTCAAGCGGGCAACCAAACGATTGAAACCAATGCGCTTGTGAAAAAAAGAAAACATGATGCGGTTTGTGGTGGCCGTAGCGAAAATAAAAAACCAACCTGCTACAATCCTTAAAAAGAGATAGGCCGGAGTTAATCCGAGATATTTAATGAGGAGTACAAAAAACTTATAACCGGCAGGCGCACCGCGAGATTTTCCTTTCCATTCAGCCATTGCGAAAAGTTTGAGTATGGATACAAACTGAATTAGACATCAAAGACTAAACGGCAGCGTTAGTTGGTGTTCCCACTTTTCCAATCACGTAATTATAGAGGTCTTGAAAAGAAACAATACCTGTAAAATCTTCTTGCTTTACTTTAAAATTGAAGTTACCTTCCAACAAAACAACCAAGTCAACATAGTCCAAACTATCCAACTCCAGCGTGTCTTTCAACGAAGCATCCGGAACAATTACCGAATCTTCTACCTCAAATTCTTCAACAAGAAACCCGTTGATCTTGTTTATTATTTCTTCGTTTGTCATGGGGGGTAAAAAATTTTCGATAAATATATTTTAATTTAATTATTGATTCCAACGTTTTACAATAAGCGATGAATTTGTTCCACCGAAACCGAAAGAATTCGACAAAAATACATTAATCTTTTTATTTATCGTAGTGGGTTGAATGTTCAATTTCGCTGAAAACTCATCCGGTTCTTCAAAATTGATATTGGGCGCCACGAAGTCATTATGCATCATTTGCAGCGAATAGATAATCTCGCTGGCTCCCGCCATCCAACATTCGTGGCCGGTCATTGATTTGGTGGAACTTACAGGCGGTTTTACATCGCCAAATACTTGGTGAATAGACTGTGCCTCATTCGCATCACCTTGTGGTGTAGACGTAGCGTGGGCATTGATATAGTCAATATCGGTAGTTTTCATTCCCGCTTGATTTAAGGCCATTTGCAATGAACGTGCCGGCCCGTCTACCGTTGGGTTGGAGATATGTCCACCATTTGAAGAAAAACCATAACCCACAATTTCCCCTAGAATTGTTGCTCCGCGTTTTTGTGCCGATTCCAATGATTCGACTACCACAGTAGCCCCTCCCCCGCTTGGGATTAAGCCATCGCGATGTTTATCGAACGGACGAGAAGCCTTAGTTGGCTCATCTTCACGAACGGAAAAAGCGCCTAATGCATCAAAAGTAGCCATGGATAACAAGTGAATTTCTTGTGCACCGCCACAAATTACACGCTCTTGATAGCCATGTTTAATCAATAAATACGCCATACCAATGGAATGTGAACCACTGGAACAGGCGGCACTAATCGTAAAATTCACTCCTTTAAGTTTGAAAATGGTGGCCAAGTTCATGTTCACTGTAGAGTTGAGATTCTGGAACACTGCCCCACTCCCGGCAAAAGCTGTATTTTTCTTTTCGCGAATCACATCAATGGCTTCAATTACAGAAAGGGCTGAACTATCGTTTCCGAAAATCAAACCTGTTTCGTGCGCATCAATATAATCTTGATCGATTTTTGCGTTTTTGAGGGCTTCTAACGTAGACATATAAGCATATTCGCCTTGTTCGGGGAGCATTAGGCGAGAACGTCTGTCAAGCAACGATTTTAAATTCGGACGTTCTACAAAGCCTGTTAAGCCTGAGCGATAGCCAAATTCTTTACGAGCCGGATCGAAAATAATACCCGATTTCCCCTGATATAACGAATCTCTTACCTCATCAAGATTTTTACCAATGCAGGAATAAATTCCGGTTCCTGTTATTACAACACGATTCATACGCACAAAAGGTTTAAGCCATAGAATACTAAAGGGGTAAAGGTAAGAGATTTTTGAAAATAAAATATTGGCAGGGAATTTGAATCATTCTATACAGAAACATAAAAACAACAAAAGATGTACAAACAAATTTCGAGTATGCTCTACTTAACAATCATGAGCATTTCCATGAGCTTCGGACAAAAGAACCAACCCATTCCATTTACCGTTGCCCGTAACTATTTCGTAAAAAACACCTATAAAAAAGGCGACCTTGCAGGTAACAAGATTTGTTCGAAAGTGCTGTTCGATAAGGTGTTCGGCATGGCCACTGTGATGGGCAAAAATGGGCAGCCAACCACCATTGATTTCAAAAAGCAATTTGTGATTGCTGTGATTAACGATGTTTCTGATATCGAAACAGAAATGATTCCCAAAAAATTAGAACTACTAAGTAAGAATCGATTGAACTATACTTATGAAATTAAAACAGGGAATAAAGGAACGGCAATGCTGCAGGCCTTTACCATGATTATTGTTGATAAGAAATACAGTAAATATAAGGTAGACAGAACAAACTATTCCATTACCGCACAACCTGCAGATCAAGAGGATAAAAAAGGGGGCAATCTTTCCTTAGCAAACCAATGGATTATTGAGCGATTCAACACCGGAAGTGTTTCAAAATTTACGAAACAATCATTCATTACTATTGATCAATCACTAAAAACGTTCTCCGGACAAGGAGGCTGTAACGGAATAGGTGGCGAAATTGCAATAAAAGGCAATACAATTTCATTTCAAAAGATGATGCGAACTGCTATGTATTGCGATAATATGGAGCAAGAAGATTTGTTTGTAAAAAATCTTGAATTAGCCAATACATATAAAATTGTTGGAGGAGAGCTCTTCTTATACAAAGACAATACGTTACTAATGACTTTAGAAAGCTTTAAATAAGCAAAACTAGGTATGTAACCCTCCGTTTACATTAATCACCTCACCGGTAATGTAGGAAGCCCCCGGTGACGCTAAGAAATAAACCACTTCAGCTACTTCTTCTGAGGTACCGAAGCGTTTCATGGGAATAATATTTTTGTAGGCAGTTTCGTCAATACCTTCCGTCATTTCCGTTTTGATGAAACCGGGAGCAACACAGTTTACGGTAATACCTCTTCTGCCAATTTCTTGTGCCAAGGCTTTAGAAGCCCCAATAACACCGGCTTTCGAAGCAGAATAGTTGGTTTGTCCGGGCAATCCTTTTACGCCTGAAAGCGAAACCACATTCACAATGCGACCATATTTATGAAACAACATAACCGGCACCACTAACTTCGTTACGTAAAAAAACGAATCCAAATTTGTGCTCAATACAGAACTCCAATCTTCATCGCTCATGGTCATCAACAAATTATCTTTGCGAATACCGGCATTATTCACCAATACCTCAATTGGCTTCTCTTTATTGGCGTCTATCCACGTACCCAATACTTGATTGATATCGTTTTTATCGCCCACATCAAATTTCAATAACTCGCCATCGCTTCCTAATTCGCGAATAGCCGCCAATGTTTTTTCAGCTTCTTCTTGATTACTTCTGAAATTAATAACAATATAGTAGCCTTCAGCAGCGAGTTTCAACGCTATTGCTTTCCCAATTCCGCGCGATGCGCCTGTAATTAATGCGTATTTCATATTCCCAATTATTTTCTAAAACTCTTCTGTTTGCAAATACGTTTTGATATCGCGCAATGCGCCAAACATTGGTCGGTCTTCCGTTAATTTTTTCGAGTATTTCCGAATACCATCATACAAATGTTTTGGTGTTGCAGAAATACTGCCGGCTTTATCTAAACAATCGATGGCCTCTGCCACTGCAATACATTCTACGGCCAATACTTCAAATGAATTGTTTACTACACGTGCGCACATCAATGCGGCATTCGAGCCCATGCTCACAATATCTTGATTGTCGTTATTGCTTGGAATACTGTGTACATACACCGAGTTGCTCAACGATTGATTTTCAGCCACAGTAGAAGTTGCCGTGTACTGGAAACCTTGTATTCCAAAGTTCAAGCCTATGGTAGCCATATTGATAAACGGAGGCATTTTGCCATTCAGTTTATCGTTCAGCAAATAGTTCAACTGACGATCCGCCAACATCGATAATTTAGTAATGGCAATTTTTACTTTATCCATTTCTAATGCCACATAATCGCCATGGAAGTTCCCACCATGATACACATTTCTGCGATGATGATCGATAACCGGATTATCGCTGACACTGTTCAACTCGTTTAACAGCACATGTTCTGCACTTTTAATCGTATCGTATATTGGCCCTAAAATTTGTGGTGTACAACGCAAAGAGTAATACTCTTGTACTTTTTCTTTGAATTCAGTTTCTTGCGTTTCCACATACAAATGCTCTTGACGATTGCGCATCAATGTGCTTTCTGAAATCAATTCGCGCATGATTTTCGCCACTGCATTTTGTCCTTCATGCAATTTCACTTCGTTCAATGCTTCTGAGAGGTGATCGTCAAATGCATTCAGAATTTCGTTGATGGTCACGGAAACCAAGCAAGAGAGATTCAATAACTTTTCAGCGTAATGTAAATTCACCAAACCCACACCGGTCATACAAGATGTGCCATTCATCATCGCTAAACCTTCGCGTAAACGAATAGCAAACGGAGTTAATTGCTTTTGTTCAAAAGCATCTTTCGCTAATACAATATTGCCCTCCATCCACACTTCACCTTCTCCAATCACCGCTAAAGCCATGTGAGCCAATTGCACTAAATCGCCACTGGCTCCTACTCCACCATGCTCGTATATTACTGGCACTACATCATGATTCAACATGTCTTTCAACAACAAAATCAAATCGGGATGCACGCCACTCTTGCATTGCAAAAATGTATTCAATCGATCGAGCAACATAGCTCTGCAATACACTGTATCGATAGGCTTTCCGGAACCTCCGGCATGACTGCGAATTAAGTTGTATTGCAATGTCAAACGATCGGCATACGGAATTTTAAATTGCGCCATCGGACCAAAGCCCGTGTTAATACCGTATATCACCTTATCGGCAGAAAACTCTTTTAAGAATTCAAAATTGTGCGTTAAATCGTGTAGCGTTTTTTCTGCTATCGCTATTTTTTCTTTTTTCAATACGATGGCATCGAATTCGTATTTTCCGATGCATCTTCCTCCAACCTCTATCATTATTTATTAATTCATTGTTACCGGATATGTATAGCAATCCAATCAAATATATTTTAAATCGTGGTTTTCACAAAGATTTTCCAAAATTGCAGTAGAAAAACAAGCGATATGCACGGATTTATGATTGGATTAACCTGGGGTTGGATGGCCATTGGCATTATTACCTTTTTCTACCTCTTCAAAAAAACAGCTCCTTTTGGTCGCCACACTACCACCGGCTGGGGACCAATGGTAGACAATCGTTTAGGCTGGATGATTATGGAAATTGTATCGCCCATTATGCTCACTATGACCTTTCATTATTTCGCCAAAGGTCTGGCCTTTCATCAATGGATTTTGTTGCTATTATGGAATCTGCATTACTTGAACAGAAGCATTATTTTTCCGCTACGGATTCGCACCAACGGCAAGCAAATGCCTGTATCCATAATGCTTTCAGCCGTTGGATTCAATATTGTGAACGGCTTTGTGAATGGCTATTTCTTAGCGGTTTCAACACCTGCTTCGGGGATGCTCTTTGGCGTAGGATTGGTTATTTTCCTTAGCGGTTTCATCATCAACAATATAGCTGATACCCAATTGATTAACCTACGTAAACCGGGCGAAACAGGCTACAAAATCCCTTCAGGACCATTGTTTAACTGGATTTCTTGTCCAAATCTATCTTCAGAAATTATAGAATGGTTTGGCTTTGCCTTGATGGCGATGAACATAGGAGCACTTTCGTTTGCGGTTTGGACCTTTTGTAACCTCGCACCTAGAGCGGTTGCGCATCATAAATGGTATGTTGAGAAATTCCCGGATTATCCGAAGCAGAGAAGAGCAGTAATCCCGTTCTTATGGTAGATTAATTTCGAATCAAAATCACCACACCTTTTCGCTCCACATTGGTGCCATCAGCTGCAATAAATTTAATCAAATAAGCATAGCCCCCTTGCTGAACAGGCTTGCCACCATCGGTTCCATCCCAGCCCACACTTGGTGAAGTA